>Ga0209756_1002966_pt1 | contig 14111 bp, 9 predicted proteins | sample ETNvirenome_6_85_FD_184071 | JGI IMG/M metagenome (GOLD analysis project Ga0209756, IMG submission 184071) | Marine viral communities from the Pacific Ocean - ETNP_6_85 (SPAdes) (version 3) | ecosystem: Environmental > Aquatic > Marine > Oceanic | place: Pacific Ocean | collected 2013-06-19
ATTTTGGGGGAGACGCCTCCTTGGAAGGATGGTAAGTATATTACCTTGTAAATTTCTCTAGAGAATAAAACAGCATTTGCTACTTTTTAAAACTATTTACAAGAAGGAAAAACCAAGTTTCGGATTAGGATTTTAATAAGGAGAGCACCGTATTATGTCAGTTAATAAATTTAAGTTTGTATCCCCGGGAGTATTTGTCTCGGAGATAGACAATTCGCAATTACCTGCACTCCCTAGAGGGGTAGGACCAGTAGTAATCGGGAGGTCACTGAAAGGACCTTCAATGCGCCCTGTTCAAGTAGATTCTTTTTCGGAATTTGTGGAGACTTTCGGCGACCCCATTTATGGTGGTGGTGATAGTGATGTGTGGAGAGCCGGTCCTAATGTATCCGCTCCCTCTTATGCCACTTATGCTGCGCAGGCTTACCTGCGTAATGAAAGTCCTCTTGTATTTGTGAGATTGGCGGGCATTCAAAGTTCGGATGCCAGCAGTAAGGGTGGCATGGCAGGATGGGAAGTTTCTAGTTTTCTGGGAACAGCAGAACCCATGACGAGTACCGCCCGAGACGGCGGCGCCTTCGGGTTGTTTATAGGACATAGCGGGACAGTTGCTAATCCTTCCTTCACCGGAAGTCTTGCAGCAATCTTCTATGCTCGAACTGGATCTGTTTGTCTGAGCGGGTCGTTGCTTGATGGAACCAAACCCACAGATGGTGGAACATGTGGACTCTTTAAATCCACCACTCCAAATGAATTTACTGCCCTGATCAAGGATCAAGATGGCAGCGTACTGGAAAAGGTGGTTTTTAACTTTACCGAGAATAGCAAACTTTTTATTAGAAATGTCTTTAACACTAACCCTGCATTGATAAATAATGATCCTAACGTAAATGCCGATGGAACAGCAAAAACTTATTTTCTAGGAGAATCTTTTGAGCGAAGTGTTAGCGATTTGGGTGGTAATCCTCTCAGTGCGAGTTTAGGGATCCTGCTTGGACTCCAATCAGGTAGCGTCGGCGATGAAGTGGATCAGCACATACAACACACTCAACTCGAAGACTCGGAAACCGGATGGTTCTTTTCTCAAGATTTGGGCGACGCTGCTTCTTACGATGCTTTGAATATGCAAAAACTTTTTAGATTCAAGGGAATCGGGGGAGGCGAATGGCAACAAAATAATTTGAAGATTTCTATTACAAACCTTACGCCCTCTAGTAACGAGAATAACCCTTATGGATACTTTACTGTAATAATTCGTCACATGGATGACAGTGATAATAACCCCAAACCTGTAGAAATGTTTAGTGATGTGGATTTGAATCCTAATTCTCCTAATTTTATCTCACGCAGAATTGGTGATAGTTTTACCGAGTGGGACGATGGCGACAAGAGATATGTGGCTTATGGGGATTTTGTAAATCAATCTCGATACGTACGAGTAGAATTAGATGCTCAAGTTCGAGACGCTACGACTGATGCTAAGTTTTTGCCGTTTGGTGTATATGGTCCCACACGATGGAAGGGGTTTAGTGTTATCAGCGGTGGTGCCGGCCCTGCGGAGTTTGGCGACTATGCAAGCGCTGATGCTGGTGTTGCATATGTGATAGGAAATGACGAGGTACCTGATAGTTTGGCAACTGCTGGTGTTTTTATGGATTGCGGAGACGTGGATCTTGTGAGCGCCTCATTCCAGTTTCCGATGGTGCCGATACGTACTCTGAGTAACCAAGGGGTTCTCACCAATCAAAAAAATGCCTACTTCGGTGCTACTGCTAATATGGCAAGTAGCAATCGCGTGGACGCTAGTGTGAAGGACATGCTACGACGTAAACCAAACGGTACAGGAATTTTTACGACTATTCCTGACTCTCTGGAATATGACTGGTTGTTCTCTTTGGATGATTTAACAACTGGATCCGCTACTAGCGGCGCCACTGTGGAATGGCTTTCTGGATCGCGGTCAAACGGAACATCTATCACTGCAACTGGATCAAACACGTATGTGGACATACTAACAGAAGGATTCGATAGTTTTACCACTCTTCTGAGTGAAGGGTTCGAGGGTATTAATATTCTTGAAAACGAACCTTTCCGAAATACTGTAATGGTAGGTGGCGATGCACTTTCTAGTTATGAATATGCAACCATAGATCGTGCAATCGATACCGTCGCAGATGCCGACGTGGTAGAATGCAATATGATGAGTATTCCGGGACTGACTAACGCAAATCTTACGAGTAAGTTGTTAGATGTGTGTGACGCACGTGCGGATGCTCTAGCAGTCATTGATCTTGCGGGAGGATATATACCACCCGGCGAAGAGGCGGATTTATCACCCACGGAACGACTGGGATCGGTTCTCCAAACTATCAATGGACTTAATAACAGAAGCATTAATAATAGTTATGGATGCGCCTACTATCCATGGGTTCAAGTTACTGATACTGTAACGACAGGGGGATCTTTGTGGGTACCTCCGAGTGTTGTGGTCTTGGGAACCTTGGCAAGTAGTCAAGCATCAAGTGAATTGTGGTTCGCGCCTGCTGGGTTTACCAGAGGCGGATTGACTGAGGGAAGTGCTGGACTTCCAGTTACTAATGTGAGAGCAAGACTTAACTCTAAGGAAAGAGATGATCTCTACAACTCTAACATTAACCCCATTGCTCAATTTCCGGCAGAAGGTATTGTGATTTTTGGACAGAAAACTCTTCAAGTCACACGCTCTGCGTTGGATAGGATTAATGTGCGTAGATTGATGATCTATGTAAAACGCGAGATTTCGCGCATCGCTGCTACCATGTTGTTTGAACAAAACGTACAAGCAACGTGGAATAGGTTCTTGGGCAAGGTTAATCCCTTCCTTGGAAGCATTCAGACGCGGTTGGGACTGACTGACTATAAGGTGGTATTGGATGAGACTACCACGACGCCTGATTTGATTGATAGGAATATTTTGTATGCTAAGATTTTCCTAAAACCAGCGCGTGCTATCGAGTTCATCGCTCTTGATTTTGTTATCACAAGATCAGGTGCAAGTTTTGAGGATTAAATTTAAAAGTATTTACTATTTATAGTAGAGTGGAATAAAGAGGAGAATTTAAAAAATGCCATTTTGGAAAGACGCACAAGTAGCAGATCCTAAAAGATCATTTAGATGGATACTCCAGTTAGGAGTTGCAGGGTTATCAGATAATATTTCTTATATTTGTAAGAAAGTTAATAAACCCTCGATGGCAATTGGGGAGGCCGAGCACAAGTTTCTTAATCATACGTTTTACTACCCAGGTAGTGTGACCTATGAAAAGATCACTGTTGATTTGGTTGACCCAGCGAATCCTCACGCCACCGAACAATTATATAAACTTATTCAGGATTCCGGTTATCAGTTGCCTTCTAGTATTAATGATACAGTGGGAGCAGACACCAGCATGGCATCTACTATCAGTAAGAGGTTGGGTACTGGGGCGATGAATAGTGCTGTTATTGTAATGTTGGACGGCGATGGCAACACCATTGAGCGAACCATCCTTCAAAACCCCTGGATATCTAGCGTCAATTTCGGCGGCGATTTAGATTACGAAACCGAAGATTTGATGACAATTAGTATGGAAATTAGATTTGATTGGTTTGAGTTAGAGACTTTCAACCCCTAAGCGCTCGAACTACTCAGGAAAGAATAAAGAGAGGTTTTAATGACAAGAAGAAATAACGAGAGTCGTCTCGGCATGCCAACGCAAGGAGCGAAGCAGGCCGGGGAAGCTCCACCAGTGCTTGATATGGCACCTGATGAATCCCCCGCACTAGCATATATCATTCCCACTGAAATAGTTGACCTTCCTTCGAGGGGAAGGTTATATGCGGAAGACACTCCGCTTCATGGAGTGGGAGAAATTGAAATTAAAGAAATGACTGCCAAAGAAGAGGACATTCTCACAACGGAATCCTATCTTAGGAAAGGCATTATGTTTGATCGATTGCTCAAGAGTTTGGTGGTCAACAAATCCATTAAAGTAGAAGACTTATTGGTTGGTGATAGAAATGCTCTTTTGGTTGCCGCACGAGTGAGTGCTTATGGGGCAGATTATGAGACAGAAGTCACATGCCCGTCTTGTGAGTATGTAGATAAAGATTATGGATTTGATTTAGCATCATGCCCTTCCAACGATCCCGTTGATTTGGAAAACACTGAAGACGAGGAGTTGAGAAGTGTGGAGTACGGGGGTGGTTCAACATATCTTATCACTCTCCCCAAGTCTGGATTTGTTTTTGAGGTAAGGTTGCTTACTGGTAAGGATGAGGGAAACATTACTCGCGCCCAAGAGATGCGACGGAAAAAGAAACTACCAGAAAATGCTTTGACTGAGCATTTCAAGAGGGTGACAGTTTCAGTGAATGGTGTAACTACTACACTTGAAATTGAGAATTTTATTAAATCAATGCCCGCCGCAGATTCGCGGTTCTTACGCAGAGCATTTAAAAAGATTACACCTAATATTAATTTAACACAGGAGTTCGTCTGTGAGAGTTGTGGATACGAACAGGATTTAGAGGTACCTATTTCCCCTCGGTTTTTTTGGCCTGACGCCTAAATATATGGAGCAGGTCTATGAGCAGTTTCATTCCCTTAAATACTACGGGGGATGGAGTTTGTTTGAGGCGTACAACCTTCCCATTCAATTAAGGGTGTGGTTTGTTAACAGACTGGTTAAACAGTTGGAAATGGAATCAGAAGCTTCGAAGAGGAAGTAACAAAAGGGCATCAGCGATGCCCTTTTATTTTTTAATGGTAACTATTTAATAGTAGTGGAGGATTTTTAATGGTTGAGAATGACAAGGATCTAATTCCGATGGAAGTAGACTTCTCCAAAGCGCGAAGCGCGGAAGGGAGACTAGACGAGGGGTGGTACCTTATGTTTGGCGCATTATTGCGCTGGATTATGCCTTCTCTATATAGAGGAACTTTGCTCCCTTTAAAAATTAAAGGCAGTGATGACGAGGTACGTAGTTTTGCCAATGTCCTCTCCAGAGAAAAGAACTATCTTACTTCCTGGAAAGATAATGGACTGGACAACCCAGTGACATATCAAAATAGGACAAAGTTGGATAATGCAGTCGGCAAATTTGAAAGAACAACTGGACTGAAATGGCCTTTCAAGAGTTAGGATGGGGATTTAATTAATGGCAACCATAGATTGGAAAGAAGAACGCGCTAAACTCTTAGATCAGATAGAGCAACTAAAGAAACGCGAGAAGGAAGTTGAGGGCGACACTGGTCTAGAGAGGGAAAAACAAAAAATCCAGCTCTTGAAGCAAGAGTTGGAACTTCGCAAGGCGCTCGAAACTAGCAGACGTGCAGAAGCATCGGAGGCAGCTAGCGCTGGAACTATGTCTGTTGCGCGCTTCCAGGCCATCAAAGACGCGGCGAATACTGAGATTAGGCTTCTTCAGCAGAAGACGGAAGGGTATGAAAAGAGAGAAAGGCAAATTACTAAAGAGCAGAAAGCTCTTGAAACAACCAACTCACTAGTAGATAGCATCGGCGTTAGGTTTGGATTGGCATCGAGTGGTGCTGGATCGATGTCAAAGAATATTTTTAAGTCATACAAGTCTCTTGTCAAGACGCATGGCGTGATCAAAGGTTCAGCGAAGATGGCGGAAGCTTTCGTTACCAGTATTGCCAGCGCCTTACATCCTTTAAATGTTATCGAAAGTCTCGCTACTGCTATCTGGAAAGAGACGTGGGAATTATTTAAGAGATTTAGTGAAAGTGTTGCAAGCATGAATGCGGCCATTGGAGATGCAGGCGCCACGGCAAAGGCAGCGGGCAAAGCCGTCCACTATGGATTGGGTATAGAAATCGAAGAAGCAACTGAAGCTGCGGGAGGTTTGGCGTCTTCCTTTACCGCTTTTACTTCTATGAGTACGGCGGCGAAAACACCACTTATAAGAATGGGCGCCGCTCTAAAAAGAGTGGGTCTGAGCGCATCAGACACGGGCGCAGGTATGGACCTCATGACCAAAGCAATGGGAATGACAAGCAAAGAGGGACAAAAGCAATGGAAAGCACTGGCCGTTTCTGCATCTGCCTATGGCAAGACTGTCCCTCAGATGAGTGCAGATTTTAAATCTGCTAGTGGAGTATTGATGGCACACGGGCCCAAGATGATGGGTGTGTTTAAAGATTTGCAAGCAACCGCCATGGCAACTGGGTTAGCAATGGATAAGCTTTTGAGTGTTGCTGCTAAATTTGATACGTTTGATAGCGCCGCCGGCGCAGTAGGTAACTTAAATGCATTGTTGGGAGGCGATTATCTCAATACACTTGAAATGATGAACATGACAGAGAACGAAAGAATACAGGCGCTCAAAGGGTCGTTAGAAATGGCGGGCAAGAATTTTGATCAGATGGAAAGATTTGAACGTAAGGCAATCGCAGAACAGATGGGGATGGACGAAGCAGAGTTGGCGAAGACCATGAAGTCATCTGGGAGAGAGGCGCGTAAGGCGCGCCGTTTAGCAAAGCAAAAAGAGAAAGATGCGAAAGCATATAATGATATGGTTAAGTCTACAGTTGATATTACGAAATCATTGAAAATGTTGTTTACATCCCTCTTCGCCCACACCGGATTGATGGATGCGTTTGGTGATGCGTTTAAAGAATTGTTCACGCAACTTAAACCAGGATCTCCTTTAGGGAAGGGCATTCGGGAAATTACTGGATTCGTCGGCGACATGATGGGAAAGGGTATAAAACTGGCAATAAAAATGTTTAAAGAATGGATGGGTTCAGGAGAGGACTTGGCGAAAAAGATAGGCAAGTGGAAGGAGAAGGCGAAGACTTGGTTTGACGAATGGGAAGACGGTAGTCGCACCATCAAGGGCACCATCGAAGAAGTTAAAACAAAGGTAAAAGAATATGTCGTAGAGATGTTAGGACTCGGCGGTATTTTCGGTGGCGAAGGAGCAGAAGGGCAGTCGTTGCAAGACAAGATGAAAGCAGGCGTGTTGTCCATGGTCGGATTTGTCAAAGGTCCCGCTTTCGATCCTCTTCGCCATGCCTTTACTCAGTTAGTCCTTGAGCCAATGTCACGGGCGATGGAGACTTTTGGTAGATCACTGATTGAGCAAGGCGACGAAAAAGGATTCTTCTCTCCAGTAGGCACCCTCATGAGGAGCCTCGGCGAACTCTCTATCGGATCATCAGCAGCGCTAAAGAAAGTTTCAAAAGACATAGCACAGACCACACCAGAAATCGGCGCCGCACTGGAGGCGGGTATCGATGGGCAGTCAATCGAACAGTCGATAGTGGAACCATTCGAGCAATCTATCGAGACGCTCAATAAACAAACACTAGAGACGGGATCCCCTTCCAAAATTTTCATTGCGATGGGCAAAGCAATTAATGACGGATTTAGCAAAGGACTCGATCCAAGTGGAATTCAGAAACTAATGGAGAGTCTTGTAGACACTACTTCTGAGTGGGCAGACTCCCTCAAAGATGTGGCAGATCAGGTAAGAGATATTTCTGTTGCCACCACTGGTAAGGGCGGAGCAGGAGCAGCGGGTAAATCACGAGTGGTTCTAGAATTGGATGGAAAAGTTTTAGCAGAATATGTAATAGACACAGTTAACAGGAAAGCAAAACAACTTGCAATACCTTAGTGGAGGATTAAAAAATGGATGACGATGATATACTTGTCGGAGAAGATATTGAATATGAAACTCGCGAGGTTTCGGAGGACGTTGGTTGGTATGACAGCTCGCCCTTCTTTGTTGCGAGCAAAAATGATGAATCACCAGATGGGTTTTATGGTTCTTACAATAGTGTTACTGATAACCTAGCGAATTCAAAAAAACAGTTCATTGAAATATTTCACATACCCACTCAGAAGAATGTTTTCTTTAAGTCTTTTCTTACTGCATTCCAAGATAATTTTTCCACTGAGTACACCAAAGAATCTGTTTTTGGAAGGATGGATCCCATCGCTACTTACAAAAGAACCGGAAGGCAGATCACCTTGGGCTGGGACGTTCCATCTAGTGGACTCTCTGAGGCGAAAGAAAATCTGGCCAAGATGAATCGTCTTATTCAGTTCCTTTATCCAGTTTACGATCCGGGTAATGGGGGTGCCACAACCATGCGCTCTGGTCCTATTTTTAAAATTAAAATGGGCAATTTAATTATTAGACCCGGGTTCACACAACCGGGGGGTGGTGTTGACGCATCCGCAAAAGATGGTGGACTTCCCGGCATCATAGAGGGATTCAGTTACGCCCCTAAATTAGAGTATGGCGTTTATGATCCGGGCAAATTAGCTGGCGGCAAGGATGTGCAGATCGCAAACGCCAAGCACTGGAGCAGCACCGATAAAACGAGTGATGCGACGGTGAGCTACGATGGTGCTCTCTATCCCAAAGTGGTATCTGCTCAAATTCAATTTACGGTTCTTCACGACACGCCGTTGGGATGGGAGATGGAAGGAGATGAGGCCAAACTTCGTAATGGCGGAGTAGCGAATTCACGGTTTCCTTACGGAGGGGACAACGCCCCTTTTGATCCAGCAACAGGGAAGCGAGCAGCACCCTACGTGGAGCAGGCAGATTGGCAATCGTGGCTGGATCTGGAAAAGGATCTCATTCTCAGGCGCATAGATGTGCGAGCAAACAAACTTCTCCAACCATCGAGAGATGTAAAGCAATTTTTTGGGGGATAGATAATGACTTCACGATACGACAATAGAAGTGCTGCGATCAACGAGAACCCTCTTTACCGCTCTCTTTTAAGAAAGCGAGGAATAAAATTTATTCGGCAGTTTAAAACTCCATCTTTACATTTTCCTACCGATAGAGAGATGGGGGCCATTAAAGAAGTTGATTATACTTGGAAGATGGGAGATCGTTTTTTCAAGTTAGCGAATAAATATTATGGCGATTCCACTTTGTGGTGGATTGTGGCGTGGTACAATCAAACGCCCACCGAGTCTAGCGTGTCAGTGGGGCAACTAATTCAAATACCTCTTCCTCTAGATGCTGTTATGCCTATTTTTATGAGAGGATCATAGGGGAGGTAACACAGCATGGCTAATGGAAATGGGGGATACGAGGACGAAGAAGGGGGGATGTCAGTAGCATCTGCTGCTGATCTATCTACTACTGCTCCCAAGTCGGAATCCGCTAAGAAGAAAAATAAAAATAAGAAGCCAAAAGGTAAAAACAAAAAACCTGTTGGCACCCCTAAAGATCCCCCTCGAAAGCGCAAAGGCAGCGTCCCACGCCATGGCCTGACAGCAGAGGAATATTATGTAAAGGAATGTCAAGCCGTTGGTAGAAAATACCGAGAAAAATTCGCTAAAGCAAAGACTCAAAAAGCGCGTGATAACGCAAAGGCAGAATTTGATAGGGGGTTGGAAGCCGCCAAAAAGCGTAGAGGATTACCCACCAGAAAACCTAAGACTGTTGCCGATAAAAAAGAAGAGACACTTATAGATGGTGAAAATGCGTGGAGGAAAAAATATGATGATCAGACTGATCAAAATTACATTGCCCTCAACATGCTAGCTTTTTCCAAGTTGGACCAGAAACCCAAACCATCTCAACTTCCCAATCTTATGCTGGTGTCAGATTATAAAGGTAATCTGATCAATAAACTTACTGCTAGTTCCAAACTTGAACCTTTGATGAGGGCGACACCCTTTGAATTGAGTCAGTTAACTCCGTTCTTTCGCATCTTTAAGAGAGACGAAGGGGGTCTGCATGAGTTTCAATTTATGGATCATCTCAAATGGTCTTACTCCACTCGTGGGACGGGAGAAGATGGCACTCCTCTTCCTCCTGTGGAGCATGTTCTAAATAGTTCGCTAGGACAAGGAGTCGGATTCAAATCTTTCGATTGGGAAACAACGGGAACTAATTTGTTTAGCGCACCCCGCACCTTAATGGCTACTCTTAATTTACATTTTCAATCCATAAGTGAGTTAGCGCGAAGTGCTCGCTTGGACGAAGAGTACAGTGTAAAGTGGTTAGATTTGATTGTTCCCCAAGGAGGCAAGAATTCTATTGCACGAGGGTGTCCAACTGGCATACCTGAAGTGGATGCATTGCTCAAGACGACGTTGACTTATGAGGAAGTAAAGAAGTATGAACAGGATCCATCTTTTCGATCTAAGGTGGACGCCCAATTTGCATTGATGGTAGAAGTGGGGTGGAAGTATGCATCAAACAGCACCCTCTCTCCGGAATTTAGAACAGCAGTCGATGGGAGTCGCTTGGTTTTAGACTTGACGTTGGTTAGTCATAATTTTAAGTTCCGCGAAGAGGGAACTATTGATCTTGAGATTAGTTACATGGCGCGCCTAGAGGGTATCATGAATGATTATAGTGCCAACTTATTTAATTTGACTTCTGATGGAAAGAGCAATGAGATCCAAAAACAACTTGAAGAAAAGAAGCAGCAGATTAAAACAATGGAACACGCCATCGATAGTCCTTACGGACTCTTTAACTGCGCGGAAGATGAAACAAACACGTCGTCGCAAACAAAAGGATTAGATGCGAAGGCAGAGAAACTGGGGGAGGAGATAGACAAATTACAAGACGAAGCGGATGCTCTTACTAAGCGCTTAAAGGTTTCTATATACGGAAAGTTTACTGAATATATGATCAAAGAGGAGAAGTTAATGTATATCGACGTGCCTGATGAATTGTATGCGTATGGGGCACTCCCTTTTGTTGGGAAGCCCAACTTAGTGTGTGGAGTATCCAAAGCAACACCGCCCAACCCCAACGCTGATTTGACCGCCCCCAGCGCAGCGAACGTGGAACTTATAAGTACCATCCCCACCGATGGCGACGAAGAAGACAAAGAGGTGGACGGGAAAAAACTTCTGAGTCAGATTACACCGATGCTAGGGTCAACGCAGGCATGGATGCGGGGCAATAAGAGAATTAACTTTTTTTATTTAGGAACATTAATAAACTTCTATGCTGGGGTACTGCCCATTAGTGACAGTAGTGCTAACGAGGTTGACAAGTTTGAGATAGTTTTAGGAGATATGGTTTTTCTCAACTACAAGGAGATAGGAAGAAAGCACAATAGGGAACTTCAAGATGTGGAGGAGATGGAAGGAACGGACGCGCAAAAGTCTGCTGTCGCGGCGAGCAATGCAAAGAAACTGGATGAAGACAGGCAGGCGATTGTCTCCAATGCAGATTTTAGGGTTACGCGAAACCTGGCTCATATTCCCATTTCTCTTGAGGCGTTTACGATGTGGTTTACGGATGAGGTTATTAATGGTGATAGTGTTTTTACATTCAAGAACTTTGTTCGCTCTCTCACCACCAAACTGTTAGTAGGATCGCTCCAAGCAGCAGACAATCATTACGTTAATGAAAATTTGAGGCGCGTTCTTAAAGAAAGGACTCAAGTCAAGGCAGGCGTGGTGTCCGGAGTCAATCGTTATTTAAAAAAATCTCAACTCAATGTAGAGGGGAAGGATCCGGCTACGGGGGAAAGTACGTTGCTCGTAAAGGGGATCAGCCCGTGGACTCAACAACCAGGAATGACGGAGGAGCAACGAGATAATATTACTAACAAGCAATATTTTGTGCTATATGTAAGTCGACTGCCTTTTGCCTCTCAAGAGGTGGATGAGGCAAAAAATGCCGAGGAGGGTATTTATCACTTATACATCGGAGGGGATAAAGGATTGGTGAAAACCATAAACTTGGAAAAGGAAGCGAACAATAGGATCAGGGATGCTAATATCATGCGCGCTTACAATGTGGGCGGCGGTGGACTCGGAATTATTCAAGAGCCCTATAATGCTACGGTGAGACTTTTCGGAAGTGGATTCTTTCAACCTGGGCAATATGTTTATATCAACCCCACCAATATTGGATTAGGCACTCAGCATGAGAGGTATTCTATTGCTCGCAAATTAGGACTAGGGGGATTTTACCTAGTCACGAAAGTTAACACCACCATCTCGGAAGGGAAACTTGAAACCAATTTAAGATGTATTTTCCAGAACTACGGATTCCTTGAGCCACCTCCGGGACGAAGTGACAGCACCCAGGAACAAGGAGAGAGGGGCGAATCCACCGAAGCACGCGTGGACGACGCGCCATAGAGGTAAGAATTAGATGAAGATAACTTTTGCTACCAATGATGCACGCGCCCGATTCGCCTTCCTCCAGCGTCAGGAATATAAGACACATTATCCGGCGGGAATAAGAGACTATCGAAAGATTGATTTCTGGTATGATGAAATGATGTTCGGACGTGTCGATCAGAAGGGAGACGTAGTGTACCCCTCTGAAGGATTTTTGAAGCAGTTGGAATCGGAGAAAGGATCCTACTTCGTTCTCAACTTTGTGGCAGATGCCTATGCTTCGTTTAGATCCGATATGCTTTTCCAAGAAACACAGAATCATTTTATTAATTTAGATGGGACTCCCTTCATGGATCGATTTGAACCTACCAAGTCGTGGATTAGCATTAATAAAAATTATGACATCTATATCCAGGACTATTACAACAGTTTTTTGTTGCCTTTTATGTCGGAACCCTCGCGGGTAGGAGACGTAATAGATTTTGATGATTTTGTTATTGCCTTTACACGGTTAATTGATAGACTTTCTCTTGCTGTGCCGCTCACTAAGACCGAGTACATCACCAGTAAATATTCCTCTCCTTTGGTGAGCGGGTTGGTAGTAGAATTCGCAGAGAAAGAACACGGAGACGACCCAGAGAAAATATTAGGATTTGTAAATAATATTAATTTTGAATTGTATCGTGAGATGGCGAGTAGAAATGGGTTTGCAGTGGACATGAATGCTCCATGGCGGCTGATAGCAGATGTAGGTTCCAAAGTTATGGCGCGATACCTTAAGAATTATGACACTACTTTAGAGGGTGTCTTCGGGAAGTATTATTACAAATCTTCTTTCTTGGATATACCAAATTTAAAAGTATACATGCGTACCTTTTATAATTCTTTTGTGCGCGCCTTTCCCAAAGTGCGCACCCACGAAGTTACCACCCGAAATGGCCGAAGTATTAGCTTGACAAAGGTTGAGAGACGTGTTATGATGGGGAGGGGCGAATATGATTTGAAGTACACTAACCTATTTTGGTTGCGTCTTTATATTTACATAAGGGCGAAGGAGACGAATCGCGATTGGGATCAATACAAGTTTGATCACATCGTGCAGAGGGCTAGTGACTTTTTTACATATTCCGGAGAACAAGCGGCGCTAAAGTTTATCAATAAAGAGGTGAAGCGGCCGCTTGGAGAGTATCTTCAAGTTGATGAGCATCGAAAAGGAAGTTTCAACTTTAAAAGAAAGAGAGAGTAGTGTGAATAATGTTTTTACTGTTTTAGATTCAAAAAAAGAGTGTTTAGGATATTATTACAACGGGGAAATCAGAGAGCAAAAGACAGAAGACCAGTTCATTACATGGGATTATAAATCAGGTTTCCATGATGAGTGCATTGAGTGTGTAGAGTTGTATGCTTTAGGTAAGTCGTTAACAGAAGTATGTCCCGAACATTTGAAAGAAGAGTGGGAGAGGATGCAGGGTAGGAAGGCAGCATTTCAAAATGCCTTGGTGGTTTCCAAGGTGGACGCTGATAATGTATGTGCCTATGATGTAATTCCCCAGTGGTTTTTAAAGGAATATTCCCAGGTCAAGTGTGATATTGTAGAGTGGATTTTCCATAACATGGACAAGCCTGCAACCTATGAGGCGATGGTGAATTTAGAAAAACTTTTTGGCGAGATAAGAAATAATCCTTTGAATATTGATTTGAATGTGATGAAAAAGGAGTTATCTTCGATGGTTGTGAGACAGAATTTGAAGAAGTTAAACAGCGTAAGTGATACTCTCCACTATAACCAGTTTGGTTCAGTCACAGGGCGACTCACTTTAGAGAAGGGGAGTTTTCCGATTCTTAATCTGCCTAAGAACTTTAGAAAAGTATTGAAACCTAACAATGATTTTTTTGTAGAGTTCGATTACAATGCAGCAGAGTTAAGAACGATGCTGGCACTCATGGGTATGGAGCAACCGCAAGAAGACATTCATAACTGGAATATACGACACATCTTTA
>Ga0209756_1002971_pt1 | contig 14091 bp, 21 predicted proteins | sample ETNvirenome_6_85_FD_184071 | JGI IMG/M metagenome (GOLD analysis project Ga0209756, IMG submission 184071) | Marine viral communities from the Pacific Ocean - ETNP_6_85 (SPAdes) (version 3) | ecosystem: Environmental > Aquatic > Marine > Oceanic | place: Pacific Ocean | collected 2013-06-19
CCCGCCTCTTCAGGCTCTTCAGCAACACTAAAAAGTTCAGCGAATAACTCCTCCAAGCTTGCACGTTCACTTGCCACTACATTTGCAAGATTGTCTATTAGCCCCAAGAAATCATTACAAGCATTCGCATAGCCTGATTTGACCCCCTTGTTGAAACTATTACTGCGCTGGATCGCGTTCCATTTCTCTGCTGCGTCAACAGAAGTTTCTGCAGCTGCCTGGTTGGTGTGACTATTCCCCGCTTCTACTATATTTGTGCGCAAAGAAGCAATGCCATTTAGCAAATTATCCAACCCTTGAATTCTTTGCCTGCTCAGTTCGAGTATTTTTTCCATTTTCACCTCACGTAAACATGTCTGCTATCGCTGCAGCGAATGCATCCGGTTTTGTAATACATTTATACCCACATCCCTTCACCATGTTTACAAACTCTTGGTAGAATTTATTTGAAAGGTACTTATCATTGGGATTAATATCTAAGTGCACTGTGATATCTTCAAACCCGCGGCTAGCCACAAATTGCGCTATTTCAAGGGCTTCTATCACTTCTCTCTGGAGCTTTAAGTAGATTGTTGATGAAGGTTTTTCGTTTTGGCTCTTCCGATAAGTGATCACACCATTAGGGCCTTTTCGAAGGCAGATCACTGACACTATGCGAGTATAGTCAGCATACTGGTGAGAATCACATCCTACGTGTATCTTATAACCTTTCCTCAGCAATAATTCGAGATGCGTTCTCAGGTCTTTTGATGATCCTTGGAGACATCGCCACTCACTCATCTAAGTCTTTATCCAAGTCTTTAAGCTCATTCCACCGCATAGCATAGTAAGCCATGCAGATAGGCCATGCTATTCGCATACCAGTAAAGGGCAAGAAAAGAAGGTCAAAAACGAGGCATGCGCCCCAGAAGCATATCATTATAGGATAGAACATCAAAATCTTGTTCATAACGATAATACATATCAGTACCCTTTGAGAATTTCCAGAAGGTGATCAGGGCCCTCCACCGCGTGGAACTTTCCGCACATCTTCGCAATCTCCCAATCATTTCCCACTGGAACTATGTTGTCACCGAAGAAGACGCACTCCTCGGGTGCCTCGTCAATATTCTCAAACGCGTAAGCCTTACTCCACTCGTTGCGGCTGATGTCGATAGAGATCTGACCGCCTTTACGAAATGACAAACCGTAAGAATCAAATTTTTCCTCAAGAAACTTTACAGCCTTGTCACGATCCCCTGACTTCTTATCCCACTTGGAGTAATCTTCGCGCTGGGCTTGACTACAATTCCGCCCAATTAGTGAGAAATTGATCTGGCTGTCTCTCCACTCAACAAAGGTACCTGTCTTAAACTTCGCGTGATTCTTGTAAGCGTACTTCAGAAGGATGGAAATTAGGTAGTTCAGATCTGACTGGCTGTAGTGATCCGTCAAGGTCACCTTATGGATCATGTCTGGCTCGAGGTTCCCAAACTCATCGTCGGGATCTAATGTGGTCTGGTAGACGATAGTACCATTACAGCAAAACACGCGCTCGAAAAGATTGATAATATTGCCCCATGTAAACTGTTCCTCTACCTTCTTGTAATTAGATCCAGTGACAAGATAAAGCTTGTACCTTCCATGTAGCTTCCGGAGAGCCGCCAACACTCTTTCTGGAACCGGTCGGGTGCTAGGGGTTAATGTCCCATCCATGTCAAAAATTAAAGCTTTAGTCTTCATTAGTATCCTCTACAATGCTTGCGTCTACTGTGAGCATCAAACCTGCAACTGAGGCTGCATTCTCTAAGGCACATCGGGTCACCTTGACGGGATCAATGATTCCCGCGATGATCATATCACCAAACTCATCATTAGCAGCATCATAACCCTGATTTCCCTCGAGTTCAGCAATCTTTGCAGCTATGATCACAGGTTCTCCGCCGGCGTTAGACACGATCTGGGAGAGGGGCGCTGCACATGCACGTTTAATAATGCTTCGACCGATTGCCTGACCATCGATTTCTCCAGTCTGGGTTTCAAGCTGAGAAGCTGCTCTAACTAGCGCGACTCCTCCGCCGGGGACTATTCCTTCCTCGATAGCTGCTCGCGTCGCATTCAATGCGTCATCCACGCGATCCTTCCGCTCCTTTACCTCGAGCTCTGTAGATCCGCCAACTCTCAATACCGCGACTCCGCCGCCGAGTTTTGAGATCCGTGTCTTAACAAAATCACGTTCTTGCTCGGAGATTGCAGAGTCTTTTATTCTCTTTCGCAGATCTTTAATGCGTGTCTTGACTTCTTTGGCTTTTTGAGCTCCTCCAACTATGATAGTTCGAGTTCGGCTACAGATCACCTTCTTTGCAGTCCCTAGGTGTTCTAGCTTAACATCATTAAAGCCAAGGCTGTTCGCGTCAGAGACCACAGTAGCACCAGTCAAGGTGGCGATATCATCGATCATCTCAATGCGGCCGGCGCCGAATCCCGGTGATGTGATCGCACAAGCTTCAACAACTCCTTTCATCTTGTTAACGACAAGACCTTGGAGCGCATCACCTTCTACGTCTTCGGCAATAAAAAGGACAGGTTTGTTTTGTTGAACAATGCCTTCAAGAACAGTCACGATGTCTGATAGAGAAGTTAGTTTTCGTGTCGTAATGAAGATGTAAGGATTCTTGAGCTCCGCAGTCATCTTCTCACCGTTGGTCACAAAGTAAGGGGAAACATAGCCTCGATCAATCTGCATTCCTTCAACAATCTCTACTGTGGTGTCAAAGCCTTTGGCTTCCTCGACCGTAACCACTCCATCGCGGCCGACCTGATCCAGAGCATGGGCGATCATCTGACCGATATCTTCGGCACCGTTGGCAGAGATGGTACCTACTTGGGCGATCATATCATTATCAGACACAGGCGTTGCCATCTCCTTCAGAGACCGCGTGATCTCCTCGACAGCAGAATCAATACCAACCTTAATGTCTGTGGCTTGATAACCGCTGGACAGCATCCTGAGGCCTTCTGCATATATCGTTTGGGCAAGTATTGTCGCCGTTGTGGTGCCATCACCTGCTACATCATTGGTACGGGATGCGACCTCTTTCACCATCTGCGCTCCCAGATTAAGGAAGCGTTCTTTCAGATTGATGGCACGTGCAACTGATACACCATCTTTTGTCACTGTTGGCGCGCGGTCCAGATGTTCAATGACAACGTTCTTCCCTTTGGGTCCTAGGGTAACCTTGACGGCATCAGCTAAGATATTGACGCCCTCAAGAAGTTTCTGCCGAGCGTCTTCGTCAAACAAGACACTCTTGTTAGTCTGGAACTGCATAGATTAGTCTCTCAACACTCGCCTTTTAAGATTCTCAAGTAGAGAAGCGGGGATTGTTATAAGCCTGCGCACACCGGTAAGAACATCGGTAGCAACATACAGATCGCCCTCTTTAGACACGACTTCATTCTCTTTTAAAACGCCAGATTGTCTAAGATACGACTGATCATTATCAGGAAGGGTCATTTGCTGCTCTCCATAGTTTAAAAATACTCTTCATCTTGGGCAAAAGTATAAGGTCGCGCGGATGAACATCATAAGTAACAGAAAGAAATTTACGATAGGTCTTGTAAAAAGACGCCATATTTGTGTCCATCGCCTCAAAATCGGCAACTTTCTTGAATGATGAACTCTCCATCGTCACAATCTGATACTCGCTGATAGATCCGGATCCTATGTGTGCCACATTGATCATATGCGATATTACCTTCGTAAGGTGATCAAGTAAATGTCAAGATTGGACCTGGGGTACCCAGTGAGTAGTTCGTCCATCCTTGGTCTGCTCTTTAATTATCTCTCTGCCTTCTGGATCAGTCTTGCGACCATACACAGCGAATCGCTGGGTGGCATCCCCTACTTCTCCGTAGAAACTCCGATAGGATTGGATGGTAGCTCCTCCGCTTTCAAAAGAATTAACCAAGACAGATCTAGTAGCAAGATTTAAATTTTGTAGGTCAATATCTGTCAGAGAAGACACAAGGCGATGCGGAGAGATTTTGGAGAGGTAAAGCGCTTCAGCTTTAACATAATTTCCTACACCAGAAACCACAGACTGGTCCATGAGAGCCTCTACTATTGTCTTTTTGCTTTTCTTTCTAATGTTAAGCGTAAAAAGTTCATCAGAGCATTCTTCGGCAAGAAGATCTGGACCCAAAGAATTTAACTTGTCAACAATGGGTTGCTTGCCCTTAACAAATTTAAGGGTTCCAAAATTTCTAGTATCGTTGAAAAAGACCGGCCCATCTTCTAACATAAACCGAACTCGACTATTCTTCTGGAGTTTACGAGACCACCCGCCCGTCATGCCTAGTGTGTTCCAGATCGACCACTCATGATCTAGCAAAAAGAAGATAAACTTACCGTGAACTCCCGCGCCCCTAATGTGGAGAGGGGTATCTGATAGCAGATCTTCGATTCCCGAGATGGGCTTCTTGATATATCGTCCGCTTTCCACGACGATATCAATTAATCGCTTATTAGAAACTTCTTCTGATAATTCCAGTGCCATTCTGCGGCACTCAGGACCTTCAGGCATCAGACCTCCTACTTGTCGCCTCGATCAACTTCTCGGAAATTGCCGCCTTTAGGCTTGGGAGCACCTCCCTTAAGGCGCAAAGTTCCTTCTGCTTCAATCTGGCGCTGGACTTTCTCTTTGTAATCGCACCCAGGACAAGTTGCTTTACTGGGGTCGGGCTTGGAAGAACTGTGACCGCACCCTTTCTTACACTGGAAAACCTTTACTGGTTGTAGAGTATCCCCAATTTTTATCTCTCGGGTGGCGGTCTTAAAAAGCTTTTTTAAATTATCCATAGGCTTCTAGTATTTATCACAAACCTACGCAAATGTTCAATTATGCTACCTCAATAAAAGTTTCTACAAACTTAGACCAGGATTTTTCCTTGCTGGCAAAACTAAATTCCCAGTGTTGAAACTGCTCTTGAATAAGCTCAGGTTGGAGGGTGTTCTCTGCAAGCTGAATTTCACTTACTTCCTCTTCTGTCAAGGGGTCAATACGAATCAAGCCCATGTTGCGGAGAAAGTGATCCTTCCACTCCGGATCTTTCATCTTTTCACCGAACAACAAAGGATCCCGAACGATCTTCTCTGCCGTCTTGTCTCCGTGGCGAGGAATTCCTGGAACATTATCAGTAGCGTCTCCTCGGATTGCCTTCCACTCCAGATAGTTGTAATCCGGTGGTTGGATGTACTCCTTCTTGATCGGGTGGTAGAGCTTGATCTGGGGATCCTCATCGGTTAGCAGCTGAATGAAATCAGAATCACCTGAGACAATCGTTACATCATCTTCCCTATATAACCTTGCGTAATGAGCAATGATGTCGTCTGCTTCAAAATCAGGATGGCGGACTATGCTGAATGGGAACGCTTTGTAAAGGAGTTCCACGCACTCATCTTTCTGCCGAAAGAAGTCGGTCATCTCTTGGTACTTTGGATCTGCTGCAGAGATCTTACGATTGGCCTTGTACTCGGGATCCATCTCGATCCTCTTCTTGGGACTTCCTTCGAGGACGAAATACACCTTGTCGGGATTCATCTTCTCAATAAGAGGTCGAAGCGACCGGAAGAACATGAAGGTGATGGCGTGGTCACCCTTGCGAAACCCTACGCGCGCGCGATGTAAAAGATTATGACCATCAAGGATAAGGACGCGCATTTATCATCTCCGCATAGATTATATCACGGAGATGCGCGATTTACACTACTTAGAGTGAGCTTTCTTCATCTTTCGAAGCTCAGCTACGCCTTTTATTTTTCTGATGGACACCAACATATCTTCCTCAAACTTCTCGCGGCCGCCGTAGCCTTCAGGGACAATGAAACCTACCTCAATCGGTACGAAAGATCGATTGCCTGACTTCGTGATGGTGTCACGCTGATACACTGTCGCAATCCCGCGGAGAATTCGAATACGCGTAAGAATATTATTAAGCAATTCGCCCTTGGGATAGACAAGAACGTAATGCGCCTCACTAGGCCTGATAAGGTCAGACCTACCAAACGCTGCTTGCTCATTTATGCTACGTGAACTTGCCATGTTACTAATTATCCTGGAGAGGGTGAATTTTCACCTCTCCATCGACTACGTCAATCTGAAAGCCTGTCACATCGTGATGTCTAACAATTGCACCTGCGATATCTGTCTCAACATTCTTCTTAACAAATGCCTTCATCCCACGTGCACCTTGTGAAGGATCGTATTCCTGATCGTTGAGGTATTCTATGAGTGCGTCTGTCCACTCGAGCTTAATCTTCTTCTTAGCCAACCTATTCTTAACTTCTTCTAAGCAGGTCACCGCGATCTTTCGAAGAAGATCCTTTCCAAGCGGATCAAATATCACCACCTCATCGATGCGATTTAAAATTTCCGGTCGGTATTTAGATCGTAACAGCGCAGATACTTGATCACGGACAGCGCCCGATACCTTCCCTGTCGTAGAAAGTGCATTTAAAAGCAAGTGAGAACCAATATTAGATGTCATGATGATGATAGTATTCTTGAAGTTGACCATTCGCCCTTGTCCGTCAGTTAACCTGCCGTCATCTAAAACCTGTAAGAGAACATCAAAAACCTCAGGGTGAGCTTTCTCAATCTCATCAAGTAAGACAATGGTATAGGGTCGCCTGCGAACTGCTTCAGTAAGTTGTCCACCTTGCTCAAAGCCGATATATCCAGGAGGGGCCCCGACCAATCGAGATACAGAATGCTTCTCCCCGTATTCCGACATGTCAATCCGGACCATGTGATCGTAGTCATCAAACATTAGCTTGGCCAAACACTTCGCCAACCATGTCTTACCAACACCGGATGGGCCCAAGAACAGGAAGGATCCTATAGGGCGTGTCTCATCAGATAAGCCTGCGCGTGATCTGATGATGGCGTCTGACACACCTTTAACCGCTATTGGCTGTCCGAAGACAAGAGCCTCGATATCCTCTTGTAAAGTTCCTAGCTTCTCACGATCAGACTTAGAAAGATTCTCAGCAGGGATGCCGATCCAATCTGAGATGACGTGAGCGATCTCTAGGGGGCTGATCTCTTCTTTTACCATTAGCTCCCCCGATTGGCGCAACTGCTGAAAAGCTTGCTGGGCGTCCTTAAGACCTTCCTCAACCTTCGGGAGATCTTCAACTTTCATTCTAAAGTAATCATCTCGTCCAGCACCTCCGGCGTGGGCATCTGCCAGCTTAGACTCTACTTTTAACTTGGCCGCTTTTGCTTTTCGATATCTGTCAATGACACCCTTTTCAGTATTGAACTTTCTCTGCAGAGTGTCAAACTTCTCTTGAGCGTTGGCCCGTTCCTTTTCAAGATCACCAAGTTCTTGTTTAGAATCTTCATCAGACTCTTTCCGAAGGGAATCGATCTCGATGTCTATCATCAAAAGCTTTTGAAAAAGATCAGACATCACTGCGGGGGTCATCTCGTTCTCAGCCCGGACTCTAGCTGCGGCTTCGTCGATAAGATCAATAGCCTTATCAGGCAGGTTCCGAAAAGTTACATAACGATCGGATAGCTCACACGCCGTGATTAAAGATGCATCCTTGATGTGCAGGCCGTGAAAAGCTTCATAGGTGTCCCGTAGACCTCGGAGAATGCCTACTGTCTCACGAACGCTAGGAGGTTCAACAAAAACTGACTGTAGGCGTCGTTCGAGAGCTTTGTCCTTTTCAATGAAATTCCGATACTCATCAAGGGTAGTAGCACCGATGATACGAATCTTATTCCTGCTAAGCGCAGGCTTGAAAAGATCTGATAAGCTGGTGTCCCCGCCTCCGGATGAACTTCCAATACTGTGGATCTCGTCAATGAAGAGAATGATATTTTTTGGAAGATCGGCGATCACATCCATCAGTTCAGTAACGCGTTCCTCCAGATCACCTCGATGTTTAGCACCTCCGAGCAAAGAGGATATCCTCAGCTCATATAGCTCAGAATCCTCTAAAAAATCTGGTACATCCCCTCGGTGAATTCGCTGAGCTAGGCCTTCTACGATAGCAGTCTTTCCAACACCTGCTTCTCCAATGATAATCGGGTTATTCTTGGATTTTCTGCACAGGATCTGGATGATGCGCCTCGTTTCTGATTCCCTGCCGATGACAGGAGAAAAATCTCCTTTGGCTGCAGCTTTAACCATATTAGTGCAGTAGCGGTTAAGAACCTTAGAGTCTAAGCGCTCTTTTCTCGTCTTTACTTTCTTATTTCCTCGAATCTTCTGGAAAGAGGAAACAACTTTTTCTAATGAAAGCCCATTCGAAGAAAGCAAGTGAAGCCCCTTGTTGTCGGTTCCCTCTGTATAAAACTGCTTAAAAACAGTTAGCGTATCGACGTAACTGTCTCCTGCATCAGTAGAAACCTTCTTGGCACGTTCCAAAAGAGAAGCAAATCTCGGATGAACATTAATCACCGCGCCCTCAGCAGAATCATCTACGATTTCCGGCAGAGTCAACAAGTACTCTTTAGTTTCTGCTAAGACTTTATCTTTGTCAATCTTATGACTGATCATCATCGCAGACACAGGACTGTCAGCATGCTCTATGATGCTCTCAAGTATAAACTCGGGTACGGGAGGTTTTTTAAGCTCTTTGGCGCTCGTGATCGCAGACATGATGATATCTGCAGCGACATCTGTAAATTCATCCATCTGCATGTGTAGCTCCTCTAGAGATTAAATATCTCCGAGATTCACACGAACTTTAGTTCCGTCCTCTAAAACAAAACTTTTTAAGTCCTCATCAGAAGGTATGTTTACAGATGGTTTGCCTGACCTGGTTTTGTCAGTCTTTTTTTTATCTAATGCAGAGGCAAGAAAGTCTGCTTTCTGCTGAGATTGAGCGCAAATATTATCAATTGCGTGAGATGCATTAGCAATGAGATCTTCTCTTACCTGGTCGATCTCTTGGTAAATTTTACCTTCCAGCTCTGCAAGATTGTATGTCTTATTCGTCTGATCTCTCTTGACGAGGTACGTTACTTCTTGTCCCGCCAGAGACTTTCTAACTACCTCTTCCGAAACAATAAACGGAAGTACTTGCATCTTCTTGCTGGAGACAACGTAGATAATTTGACCTACGTCATAAGATGACATTCTACAGGTTCCTTAGTGCCTCATTCAGCTCATCAGTGCACACAAGAACTTCATTATTGGGAGGTTCTTGCTGTTGATAGGCAGATAGCTCAAGGCCTTCTAGCGCTTGACGCAGCTTGGTCTCCTCGCGGTAGCCGCCGTAGTTTTCATAGATTTTCAGTAACCGCTTAATAGTGCTCGGGTGTAGTCTCATTTTAGACCTCCGAGATCATTGTAACGTGATTAAAGGGGATGTTTACTCGGCAGGAACTTCTGTTTTTGTAGAGAACGTAACTTCAGAGTCTGCTGCTTGTGCATGAGTTGCCCCGTCGGGTATCTCCTTTTCGTCCTCTTCTAGCTCATTAAGCCCTTCGTCACCCTCTAGCTCTTGCATTAGATAACGTTTTTTACCGATCTGCATCTCAAGGGCGCCGTCTTCCATCTCGTAGATCACACCGTCCTCATCTTCAGAGAGTTCACCGACACGTTGATCAAAAGCAGGAGGTGCAGGATCAACTCCGTCGACCATCGCCTCATCAAGGTCGCCCTCATCTCGTTCCTCGTGACGGTGCTCAGCTCTATCATGCTGGTGAACCAGATCAAGGATGTGCTTATCAATCTCATCGCGGATGTGCCTGAGATGATCAACGTCCATGTCATCGTGACGTTCCTCATCGTGGAAGGTGTCCTCAGCAAGGTGATTCGTCTCTTTGAGTCCAAGCTGCTTAAGCTGCCCAGGTGTTAGTTTGTCTCTAAGGAGCTCAGCAGGTATTTCCACAGTCCCGCGGTCAGGCAGCGGGCGTTGGGGGGGTGCCTTGGGGGGTGCCTTGGGGGCTGCAGGAGCGCCCTCTTCGGCTTCGGCTTCCTCAAGCTGATCTATGTCTTCTTGATCTTCTTCAATGTCGTCTTCGAAAACGTGCATTGCGCCGCCCGTGATTCCGTAGCCTTCCTCTTCCTGGAGGTCAATGCCACCTTCGGCGATCATCTTCTGGATCGTGCGTCGAACTGCCTTCCGAACTTCCTCTTCCGCCTCATTCAATTGACGAGCCTCAATAGACTCATTGAGCTGTTGAACTTGTTCCTGTACAACATCATGACGATCTTCAGGGCCGCCAATTCCTGCTAAAAGAGCCATACGCTTAGCACTAAAATCCATGTCTTATCTCCCAGCACAATAAATCATGCGTAATTAAATATTACTCAGCGACGGAATGTGACACTTTTTCCAATACAAAGGAATACTTTCCGGGATGGGATAGCCAGTACGACTTTCTGTCAAGAAAACCGCTTACTTTCTTTAAGTGACGATCTTGTTCGCGCTCTTGGCGCCCAAATAACTTATCAAACTGAGACTGTGTCGACTGAAAGTCTCGATCTGACATGGCTCTGCCGGACGGATGTCGTCGGGTTGCCAGCTTATGGGACGTGCTCATCTTTAGCTCATTAATGCGGTGCATGTTATTTCTATGCCGCTCGGTCTCTCTATCAAACAGCAACGCAAGTTTATCAAGTTCTACGTTGTTCTTCTTCTCGACAGCGCCCCACAAGATATGTGCCTTCTCAAGGCCCGCATGCTTCTTCATTGCTACTTTTCCTCGAGATCCCGGAGACAGACCTCGGAAATCATCTACCGTTAGGCCTTCAAAATAAAGAACAGTAAAGCTTTCAAAGTCGGGAGAAGCAATAAAATAGACGTAATCTAGCGAGCCCTTCTGTTTAAGAGTTGCGTAATCAGACTGCAGGCTGATGCTGCCAGACTTATTAACAGTAGTTAGCTTACACTCAATCTCACGATCAAAGTCCTTGATAAAGATATCTGCTTTGCCTGGAGCGCCGTCTGCAACTACTCTCTCATAGCGCCTGTTGAGTGTTCGAGCTAGGAACTTCTCTTGCACCATCGACATGAGAATATTTCGACGGCCTAAGTTATCCTCTATGTTCATCCCGCTTTGATAGAAAACTTCCTTCAGCTGTCGGTAAAAGCCTTGCATATCGACAAGCGTGGATCTAACATCTTCTTGAGTAATATAAGTCATTAATCTTCCAGAGTCGTTCGGACGTTTTGAGTGATGTGGTGTCCTGCGGCGGCAGCCTCTGCCAGAGGTTGTAACCCTAGTGAAACACGAACTTCATCGTATAGCTCAGTCCGAAGAGTCTCCTTCAAGATCGCCATGTCGGCGTACTGATGTAAGTCCCACTCAAAAATTGGAAGCTCCTCACCGGAAGGTCCGGGTTCAGTTTCCTCGGTCTGTCGGCTCTCGAAGATAAAGAGAAGCTTTGGCATCACCTCCTCTGTCGGAACCTGGATGAAGGGAAGGTTGGAAGCACCGTCGGTGCCTTCTTCGTACATGATCTCTGGAACCCAGTTCTTTGCTGTCATCGGGTCACCTCCTAGTAGACTTATACTACAGTGCTACTTAAAAGTTTACACTCTTTATAGGAAGTTATTTCAGGGTGATGAGAATGATCTCAGATGAACTTAAAGAAGGAAGCCTAGGGTTAGGATTCGCCATCAACAAGAAGGTCGGTCTCAGCTGCTGCCTTAAGTTTTGCCGCAGTATCACGAGCTCTTTGCGCTCTTCTTAGGCTTGTCCTGACATGTTCCACAGCTTTTTGTAAAACATAGCGCTCTCTTGTTGTGGGCTTACGACCGTTTCTCATAAGGATAAGCTCATCAAGATCTCTCTCAAGTTCATTGATGTGTTGCTCAGATGCGTACTCGATACGTTCACCCTCTCGGGTCTTGAGCATCTTTCCTTCCGCAAGAGCTTTGAGCTCCTGCCGAATGATCTGCCTGAGCACATTCTCGTTCATCTTACTAGATAGCCTCTACCTTTTCCAAGGTCCCCTCATCCATCGCGATCTTAAAAGATGTTCGTATAAAGTCCTTAATATCATGCGGACTGACATTATCTTCGGGCATGCCCTTCCACTCACACACCTTTGTAATGAACTCAGGTGTATGTTGAACTTCTAAAACACTTCCGTTTCCCAACGTGATAGTTGTGGTCTTCAATTTTTATCTCCGAACTTGGATTGGTGGGGTTAAATCTTCTGCGGGCTTTTCAGCCACTACTTCTTCTGTCTCTGTCTCAGTCTCTACTTCTTCGGTTGCTTCGGCGCCGGGCTCTTCGATAGTCACTTCATCACTTGGGTCTTCGGCCTGGTCGGCTGGCATGCCTTTAACAATGACATCGGTAAGTCCCTCGAGGAACTCGGATAGTGCCATGCGTTCCGGATTGCTTAAGCCCTTAAAGTAATCGTCAAGGTTCGATCTCACAGACGGATCCTTAAGCGATTTGCCGCTACGGATCTGATTGATGTCGCGGAGGATAATCTGCAATGTAACGTCAGCACCTGTGTCGGGTCTTTTAGGCTCACGTCGAGGACCGCGCTTCATGGGATCCTTCTCTTCAACATCGACATCAACCTCTACCTTTTCAGCGCCTTCTTCGTCTTTGACCTTAACCTTGACTTCTTCTTCAGGGGCAGATTCTTGGCCGGCTTCTAGAGCTGCAAGCTCATCTTCTAACTCGTCAGCTGGAGCTTCTTCCTCTTCTACCTCTTCCTCTTCTTCTACTTCTTCTTGCTCACGAAGATGAGGAATCGCGTTCTCACTAAGATTTTCAAGCTCCTCTTGAGCCTTTTCCATACTCTCTTTTACAAGCAGCTGAAGAAATAGCTCTAGCTGATTGCCCGTAGTAATCTTCTTACTCATTTCTTTCTCCAGACTGTTTTATTGACAGGGTTTTCGCGATAAAGCCTGTTGTATTTTTGCTGGGGAGTCTCACCGTGCTCAACCAGCGCTTCATGGCGCTGTATATTTTTCTGCTCTCTCTTGAGCTGATCATCTATGAATTTATCGAATTGACCTGCCGGCGTCTTTTTTGACGAGTTTTTGGCCGGCTTTGGATTTGATTTCTCGTTAGCCATTTATTATTCCTACCTGGTTCTTCTCAAATGATAATGTCACCTTGTAATTAGATGGCGCAATCCTAATTATGTCCCAACTAGCTTCATATCTAGCGAGATCACGAGTTATTGTATTTTTTCCGCATTGAAGGGCTAGCTCTGAGGCATCTTGAGAAAGCACGGGTGACAGCATTTCCTCGCTGCAGTTAAAGATCATGGTAAGTCTTTCGGGGGTCTCAGAATAAGTTTTTAAACTGTAAATAAAATCACCTATAGACAAAGAAAATCCGCTACTCTCAGATCGGGTTCCTTCCAGAAGTTCAGGTGTTAAAGTTCCTACTAAGCTTTCCGATGCGAAGAACCGCTCCTCGTTCTCATTAATCACTGTTGTAATGCTCCACGTCCTGATAAATTAAATCAGCCATCTTAGCATACTCATAATCTAATTCTGTCAAACTGTTCAAATCTTTAGTAAAAACTTCGATCATAACATCATTGTGATCAATTCTAATATCTCCGGAATGATTTATCTTTCTCTGATAGTCTAGGAGCTCGCTAATAAATTCCTGCAATTTTTTTTGATCATTAAAGTTATATGACCTTGCTAGGCGGCTCGGCGCCTCTAGCACTTCCCAGTCGCGTCTACTGTTGGTACGTGCCCTCACAGGCATCGACATCTCAGACAGCATCCTAGAAGCATACTGGGGTTTCTCCGGATCACGTTTCCGAAGAGAATTACTTAGCTCCTTAAGGAAGCTCTTGCTCATGCCATGCCTTTGACGAGAAGTAACGCTTTATCTAGATCGGGATTCACAGCCGAAGAACGTAGAATAGCGTCAGCAGGAGTCATGGTCTCAGACATCTCGGCCTCTGTTGACTCTGGGCGCTTACGCCTAAAGGTCTTGCCGCCGGGCGAGAGAGTTATCACAGGTTTCTCTTCAACCTCTTCGTCGCCCTCTACATCACGTATATTAACAACAGGAACTGTCACACCCTTTGGAAGCACCTTGTTAAGAACGCCTGCAAGTTTTTCTAGACGATCAAGGTCATTGCGATCTTTTCGGC
>Ga0209756_1002973_pt1 | contig 14081 bp, 10 predicted proteins | sample ETNvirenome_6_85_FD_184071 | JGI IMG/M metagenome (GOLD analysis project Ga0209756, IMG submission 184071) | Marine viral communities from the Pacific Ocean - ETNP_6_85 (SPAdes) (version 3) | ecosystem: Environmental > Aquatic > Marine > Oceanic | place: Pacific Ocean | collected 2013-06-19
ACAGTTACAAAAACAATAACAATTATTAATACCGATACGCAAACTGATGCTGATTTGCGCGTTCATTTTGCGCCTTCATCTTCTGCCCCTGGTGTGTTTAAAGGACACCATTATGTAACGTTACAAGAGTCTAATACCAGTATGACTTTCAATGTTAAGGTAAGAGAAATTTTTATTTCCAATAATGCGACCGCTGGGGGTTCAAGAGGATCATACGATTTAGTTGCTGAATTAACAGGAATTCCTATTGACGACGCAATGTTCTTAACAGGATCTGGTATATCAAAAGTACCAGGTGAAACAGGATATTAGAGAAAAATAAATGGGCAATTTTACACCATCTAGAAATGTAACAAGTGGACCCACGACTGCTTCTGGGTCTGCTCATCAAATAACTGGTTCCTTGAGTATAAATTTTGCCAATGTTGCTACAGCCAATCCGTGCGGAATTGCTCTTTCTGTTTCTGGAACAATATCTGCTTCTTGTGCTATTTCAGCATCAGGCGCAGATATTCGCGGTACAGGTAATAATAGTGTTTCAATTGGTAATGGATCTAATACTTCTACTGGTGCCGGTTCAATTTCAATTGGTAGAAATGCTGATGCAACAAATACATCAGCGGTTGCTCTTGGGTTAAACGCACAATCAACAAACACCCAAACAGTTGCCGTTGGTGACGGTGCAAATGCAAGTGCTGCCGGAAATATTGCGATAGGAAATGGAGCATCTTCTACGGGTGGCTATGATGCTATTGGAATTGGAGCATCCTGCAATGCAGGAGGCTCAGGAACACCTATTGCAATCGGTGGTTCAGCAGCAGCAGAACAAAATGACTGTCTTGCGCTCGGTCCCAATACCACAGCCGCAGGTAATACCGCTATCGCGATTGGCAAGAGTGCCAACGCCTCTGCCGACAACGCAATTTCTATTGGCTTATCTGCAACCGGATCAAAACCCGATACAATTTTTCTCGGGAAACAAAATATACTTCAATTACATAATATAACTGGCTCAAATCAAACCACTGTACATACACCAAATCAAGCTGCTCTCATATTTGCAACCGCAGGAGAAATGTGGGTTAAAGATCAGGCTGGTAATGTAACACAAATTTCTCCTCACAATAAAAAAGAAGAATGGCAATATTATTCTGAAAATACTATAACTGGTAAAGTTGTTCGCATTAACATGGAAAAAATGATTCGAAAGTTAGAAAAACTTACTGGTGAAAAATTCATTGAAGATGAATAAATTCTTGTAGATATTCATTTTCCTATTATTATAGTATTTTACTATTTTTACCAACTATTTATTTAAGACAAATATTATTTTTAGGAGATCAATATGTCATCATCTATGTTAGAACAAGCCGTCGTCGATGCTCAAGCATTAAAAGAGGCTGCAATAAAAAACGCAGAACAAGAAGTTCTTGATAAATATTCACAAGAAATAAAAGAAGCTGTTGATACTCTTCTTGAACAAGAAGAAGAAACTGCCCTCGCTGGTGCCGAGGAGTCTTTAGGTATGGAAGAAGGGTCAGGCGAGGATAATGAAAAAGTATTAGATGAATTATCTATGAAATCTTTAGACGGCGAAAATAAAGTAAGTGATCTTGAAGAAGACGAAAAGATTGAACTTAACCTTGATCAACTAAAGGAGGCAATTTTCTCAACTGAAAATGAAACAACTTTTGACACTTCGAAAGAAGATCTTGAAATGCTCTTGGAAGATGAAGAAGTAAAGCCTGATTACCTTGATTTAGATAAAGATGGTGATGAAGAAGAGTCAATGAAAAAGGCATCTCAAGAAGTTGAAGGGGAAATTGAACTTGATGAAGATGTTCTTAAAGATGCTATTGGAGAAGTTTTAAAAGTTGATCTAAAGAATGTTCCTCGTGGAATGTCAGGAACCACTCACCCAACTGAAACTGAACAAGTTTATGCTGTTGAGGTGGCGGCGGCTGTTGACGAAGATACAGAACGGAAAGAGCAAAATGAAGAGTTCGATGAAGCCGTTAAACAAATTCAAAATTTAAAAGAGCAAGTAAAATCTCTAAAGTCTGAAAAGAATAGACTGGTTAAAGAGCACAATGAGCTTAAGAGTATTGCCCGTCAGGTTAGTGATAAGCTAACCGAACTTAATAATACCAATGCTAAATTGGTATATCAGAATCGTATTCTGAAATCCTCCTCCTTGAATGAGCGACAAAAAAATAAACTTGTCGAAGCGGTTTCAAACGCGAATTCAACAGAAGAAGCTAAAGTTATTTATGAAACTTTACAGGATTCATCTATTTCGAAGGGACAAAAAACCCCAAAGAATTTAAGTGAAGCTGTAAGCAAAAATAATAGGCTTGTTTTGAAATCAAACAAAGAAGAGAAGCAAGTTTCCAATTCTGCTTCTGAGCGAATGAAGAAGCTTGCAGGAATTATTTAAGGAGAAAAATAATGAGTATTATTAAAAAATTAACAGAGGGCATTATTAATCGTAATGTCCAAAAAGAAGGTCAGGCTATGCTCGATAAGTGGGAAAAGACTGGTCTTTTAGAGGGGATTGAGAGCGATCATAGCCGCAGTACGATGGCATGTCTTCTTGAGAACCAAGCAAAGGAGCTTCTTCGCGAAGCTTCATCAATGGCTGCTGGCGACGTAGAAGGTTTCGCAGCAGTCGCATTTCCTATTGTCCGCCGCGTGTTTGGTGGTCTAATTGCAAATGAACTAGTGTCAGTTCAACCCATGAGCTTGCCATCAGGTCTTATTTTCTTTCTAGACTTTACACATAATGGAGACAAGCTTGGAAATGAAAAAAATAAATCAGTTTATGGTGGAACTGTTGTTGGTTCACAAATTACTGGTGGAGTAGATCTAGGTACACTTTCCGGTTCACAAGCTGGATTTTATGGATTGAATAATGGATATTCTGCTGCAACTGCATCAGTTGCTGTTACACTTCACCAATTAGCTTCTGGTACATTTGGTGGTACTGGTCTGAATGTGGGTGGTTCTGGAGAGCCTACAACTGGATTCGGTCGCCAGACTAAAACTGATACTGATTCTGGAGATCTTTATCTTAATGGTATTGGTATTGATGTTCAGGAAGATTTTGACAAACTCTGTCGTCATGATCCAGATTTTATTTCTGGAACGACTACGGTAGCAATTGTTGGTATGGTGACCGCATCAACAGTTATGGGCACAACCAATAATTTTAATTTTGATGATTTGGTTGCTTGTAGTCTTCGAGATGTAGATAACACCGATAAACCTCTATCACCTGGTGGTGGTGTCGTTGTTCGTCGTTTGACAACAGTTTCTGGTTCAAATTCTGGTTTGTTCCAAGATGGTGATACACAACTCAATAAGGGTGCTACAGTATTATTTTTAGCGGCTTCTAAAGATGGTAGTGTTGCTCCAAGAACTATGATGTCTAGTGCTTTTGGTGCCGCAACACTTCATTACCCAATTAAAGATAATCTTACAACTTCCGACGCTGTTGGTTCAGTTGTGGGTGCCGCTTCTTGGGGTCTTGAGAATACAGTTTCTATTCCAGAAATTGATATTAAGGTTGATAGTGTGTCGATCACATCAAACACTAAGAAACTAAAGGCTAAATGGACACCAGAACTTCAGCAAGATATCAACGCATATCATAATATGGATGCCGAAGTTGAACTTACTTCAATTTTGTCTGAAACAATTGCTCTTGAAATTGATCAAGAGATACTTGCTGATCTTATTACTGGTGCAAAAGCTGGAACATATTACTGGTCTCGACGACCAGGTAAATTTGTTCGACGAGACACGGGCGGGCTAGTCAATCAATCATTGTTCCCAGATTTTACAGGAACCGTATCTGAGTGGTACGAGACTTGTCTTGAAGTGATTAATGATATTTCAGCCGCAATTCATCGTAAGGTGTTGAGAGGTGGAGCAAACTTTTTGGTCGTAAGTCCAGAAGTTGCTAACATGCTTGAATTTACATCTGGCTTTAGGGCAGATACAACTGCCGATGAGAACAAGGGCACCGCAGGTGCTGTTAAGGTTGGCTCAATTAGCAAGAAATGGGATGTATATGTTGATCCATATTTCCCACGTAACGTAATTCTTGTTGGACGCAAGGGCAATAGTTTCCTTGAAAGTGGCTATGTTTATGCCCCATATGTCCCATTACAGGTTACGCCAACAATTTTCGATCCAGATAGTTTCGTACCTCGCAAGGGTGTGATGACTCGATATGGTAAGAAGATGGTTCGACCTGACATGTATGGTTTGGTTATCGTAGAAGATATGCTTGGTTAATTGTAAAAATTAACTTGTGTTTCTTTGAATGCCCCGCCTTTCTTATGAAAGGCGGGGTTTTCTTTTTCGTTTAAAGTACTGCTTAACTATTTATTTTATAGGAGAATATTTTAATGGCAGTTCCAAAATTATCCCCATATCAACAAGCTCCAACTGTAAGATTACCATCAACTGGCTCAACTGATGATGTTGATTCCACAGCCGTTCCTTATGGTATATATGTCATTAACAAATCAGGAGACACGGGCGGACCTTTAGGATCTCCTGATTTTGTTTCAGGGGCAGTTGATCAAGTAGCTTTTACTTATAAAATGCTCGGTGGAGATGTTTTAGATATTGAATTGACAGCAGATAACATATATTCATCATACGAAATGGCTGTTTTGGAATACTCTTATACTATAAACAATCATCAAGCAAAAAATGCATTAACAAATTATTTAGGAGCTACTACTGGAACATTTGACCACGACGGGGAATTACACTCTTATTCTAAACTTTCTGGAACATTAAGTGGTAGTTCTGTTTCATTAAAATATCCTAAATTTACTTTTGAATATGGTAAACGAATAGCGGAAGGTTTAGCGAAGGGTGCGGCGCTAGGAGATACAAGAATATATTCCGCTTCTGTGACTTTGGCTACTGATAAACAGGATTATGATTTACAAGAAATAATTCAAAATGCTTCAACAGATGGCTCTTCAATGGGGACTGATTTTGCTAATATAGTAAATAATAAAAAAATTGAGGTCCGCAGAGTTTATTATAAATCTCCTCAAACAATGTGGAGATTTTATGGATATTATGGTGGATTAAATGTTGTAGGTAACCTTCAAACATATGGGCAATATTCTGACGAATCAACATTTGAAGTTGTTCCATCTTGGCAAAATAAATTACAAGCTATGGCTTTTGAAACAAGTTTGTATACCAGATCTTCGCACTATTCTTATGAAATAAGAAATAATAGAATTAGGTTTTATCCTCCTGTCACTGAACCTGGCACAAGCGGACCTAAAAAAATATGGTTTGAGTTTACAGTTCCAGAAGATGCTTGGCAACAAGATAATACGAGAAAAGATGGAGTTGATGGAATTAATAACTATAATACTCTTCCTTTTGCGAACATCCCATTTAAAAATATTAATAGTATGGGTAAACAGTGGATTAGAAAATATGCTCTAGCAATCTCGAAAGAAATGCTTGGGCAAATTCGTGGAAAATTTGGAAATATTCCAATCCCAGGAGATTCAGTAACATTAAACCATTCAGAATTACTATCTCAAGCTAAAGAAGAACAAACGACACTTAAAGAAGAATTGAAAACACTTTTGGATGAACTAGCTTATTCTGCTTTAGTAGAAACTGACGCAACAATGGCAGAAAATTCTAATCGTCTCCAAGTAAATATACCTTTAGGGATGTATATAGGTTAGTGGTAAAATTAAATGTCAAATGATAATAAATGGGAAAGACCAAATAGACCACCTCCACCACTCTTCTTCAACAAAAAAGAAAGAGACTTGGTTAAGCAAGTTAACGATGAATTAATTGAGCGTGTAATTGGTCAACAAATTCTTTATTATCCCATAAGCAATGTTCATACAAATTTTCATTCTTTGTATGGCGAAGCAATAGAGAAAACTTTCTTGCCGCCTATACATATTCATGTTTTAGTTGAGTGGGGAGAGACAACCACTACAACAACGAATTATGGAATCGATCGTATTTATTCTATTACTTGCCACTTTCATAAACGAAGGTTAACGGAAGACCAAGATTTGTTTGTTCGTGAGGGTGATTTTATTTTGTATGGCGATGATTATTATGAGATAATTACACTAAGTCAGCCAAAGCAATTGTTTGGAAACACAAATCATATGCTTGAAATTTCAGCTAAATGTTCGCGTGCGCGACAAGGACTTTTTGATGGTACATAAAAATGAGTAAAACAAAAGATGATAAAACAATGAACCCGCTTATGTCTTTCAAACCATCCACGCTTGAAACGATTGATTATGCTGTTTACAATTGGCTTAATGATGAAATGAAGATTTTTTGTACCACCAACAAGGGATGGAAGAAAGTCCCAACAGTCTGGGTTGCTGGAGAACGCGCTTGGCAGACTAAAAATCATAAAAATTTAAGAGATAATGATGGTGCTTTAATTTTTCCAATCATGACATTGGAGAGAAAAGGCTTCTCTAAAGATCTTTCCAGGAAAGGAACTTTTTGGGGTAATATTTTTCCCGTTAAAGATAAGAAAAGAGGATCAATTACAATTGCTCGGAAAATACAACAAGACAAAACTGCCAATTTTGCTAATGCCATTTCAGCAAGAAAATCAGGACCAAATGGTACAGTAGGAAATGGTCAACTTAATTATCCTACACCACAAAATAAAAAAATAGTTTATGAAACAATTTCAATACCAATGCCTTCATATGTTGATGTCAATTATGAAATTAGTGTCAGAACCGAATATCAACAACAAATGAATGAAGTAATACAACCATTTGTTTCTTACACGGGAGGCGTTAATTATTTTTTAATTAATTCTGATGGTCACCAATATGAATCTTTTGTACAATCCGATTTTTCAGAAAGTGACAATTTAACAGGATTGGAAGAAGAAACTAGAATTTATGAAACAAAAATTACTATAAAAGTTCTTGGATACCTCATAGGTGCTGATAAAAACAATGAATCACCAAACATTGTTGTTAGAGAAAGTGCCGTTGAAATAAAAATCCCTCGCGAAAGAGTCATAACTAAAGATGAGCCAGAATGGCCAATTGGAAAATATCGTTCATAAAGTATTCATTTGTCTTTTCATTTTATAGCTTACTATTTATTAAAGACTTTATAGTATTTAAGGAGACCACCTATGCCAGCTAGCAAATATAGATTCGTATCACCAGGAATTCAATTTCGTGAAGTTGATCAATCTAGAATACCAAAAGAACCACAAGAAGTTGGTCCTGTTATTATTGGTCGCGCATCGAAAGGACCAGGGTTGCGACCTGTAAAAATTAATAATATTGATGAATTTGTTGAAACTTTTGGAGAACCGCAACCTGGTGGCACTGGCGATGATGTTTGGCGTCTTGGTGGCGATGGCTTATCACCAACTTATGGCGCATATGCGGCAGAAGCATGGTTAAAAAATAGCACCCCTTGTACATTTATTCGTTTACTTGGAAGGGAAAGTAAATATAAAGATAGTAATGGTAATGCTGGGTGGAGAGTTGGAACGGGATTTTCTGGTGGAACTGATTCGGAAAATAGTGTAACAGTTGGTGGCGCATATGGTCTTTTCCTAATCAACTCTGGCTCCCAAAGAGATGCTCAAGCTCAGGGTCGCGGCTTACCAGCACCTAATGTTACTGGAACATTAGCTGCCGTTTGGTACATGAAAGATGTTTCTTCAGGTGCTGCGTTGCGCTTGAGGGGTGTTAATGTATCAGGAACTTTAACTTCATCAAATGCTTATTTCTTGAGAAACGCCAAGCAAGGACCAACTTTTGCTCTTGAATATTCCGAAGGAGCAGTGGGATCTGAAACTGTTAAAAAAACAATTGACTTTGATTTTAATGAGGATAGTGGAAACTTTATTCGTAAAAAGTTTACTACAAATCCAACAAAAACTAATAGTACATTTTATTCCGATTCAGAGAATTTCTTCCTCGGTGAATCTTTCGAAAGAGATGTTAGAGGGCTATCACTTTCTTCTTCAGCAAAAAATGTTTGGGGTGTCATGTTAGGTCTTCAAAGTTCTTATGTTGGATATCAATGGTGCGATAATCGTTCTTCCACAAGTCCGGCAACAACAAATTGGATTATCGGTCAAGATATGGGAGCATCAGGTAGCTATAATCCAAGAAATGTAGATAAAATTTTTCAAATTAAAACAATTGACAATGGTATATGGAATCAGGCAAATATAAAAATTTCAATTTCTGATATTAGATATTCACCTGAACCTTCTAATCCATATGGAACTTTTAGTGTTCTTGTTCGTAGGGCACAAGATAATGATAATTTTCCTGAAATTATAGAAAGTTTTTCAAATTGTAATTTGAATCCAGAATCACCCAACTATGTTGCTAGCAAAATTGGCGATACTTACTCTAGATGGGATGAGGATGAAAAAAGATATCGATATTATGGAAAATATCCAAATAATTCAAAATATGTTTATGTTGAAATGGCAGATGATGTTGATTTAGGTGCTTCAAATCCATCATTATTGCCGTTTGGCTTTTATGGTCCATTAAGGTTTTCTGGGTTTACCATGCTTTCTGGATCTCGAAACTTTAAAACACTTGGAACGACTACACAAAATAAAAATGTTGGCGTGGTAGGTCTAGATACAGTAGCAGGTGTAGATAATGGAGTGGCAAAACATAACGGAAAAATATCACAAATGCCCAATAGGATGACCGCTTCGTTTGAGTTTCCAAAAACCGCTCTAAGAGCTGACTCTACCCTAGGAAGTTTTTCAGATCGAAGAAATGCTTATTGGGGTCTTGATACTACTAAATTTGGAGGATCTGTTCGCCATTCAAGAGCGTATGTCGATGTGGTTAGGGGACTTTCAGATATTTTTCGTGACAATGAAAATGGACCCACTATTTCTGAGTCAGGTTCTACCACTTCTACCCCAACAACAGAATATCAATACATTTTCACATTAGATGATATTAGTTATCACTCTTCGAGTACGTCTAAGATTACTGATTTGTCTTCTTCGGTTAATGCTTATTATATTTCCGGTTCACGAAAAACTGGTACTTCTTTATCAGCAACAAGTTCCGTTGGTACAGGAAGTTATAAAAATACTTTAGATGAGGGAATAAATAGATTTACTATTCCTCTTCATGGTGGTTTTGATGGTGTCGATATTACTCAGCCAGAACCATTTAATAATTATGCTATGACTGATGTTAGTTATACTATTAATCAATATTCTTCTTATGAATATAATTCTATATTAAATGCAATTGATTCCGTGGCAGATCCAGAGTCGGCAGAATTTAATATTTTATCTGCTCCTGGTATCACAAATACTGGATTAACTGATAGAATTCTAGATGTGTGTGAAAATCGTGGAGACTCTCTTGGAGTAATTGATGTCGAAGGTGGATTTTTACCAAAAGCAGATAGAAGCTCTGCTACTTTACGAGATTATGATACTAGCGTAAGAGGTAGTGTCAAGGACGTTGTAAGAAATATAAAAAGCAGACAGATTAATAATAGTTATGGTGCTGCTTATTATCCATGGGTGCAAATTAGAGATTCATCCACTGGTCGTTCATTTTACGGACCACCTTCCATTCCAGCAATTGGAACTTATTCCTTTTCACAAGAGGCATCCGAAGTTTGGTTTGCGCCAGCAGGATTCGTTAGGGGAGGATTGTCGAATGGAGCAGCAGGTATACCTGTTGTTGGAGTAACGGAACGCTTAAGTTCAAGAGAACGAGATGAACTTTATGAAAACAACATTAATCCGATTGCCACATTCCCAGCGGAAGGGATTGTGATTTTCGGTCAAAAGACTTTGCAAACAACACGCAGTGCTCTTGATAGGGTTAATGTTAGAAGACTCTTAATTCATCTTAAGAAAGAAATTTCACGCATTTCATCAACAATATTATTTGATCCGAATTTATCAGTTACATGGGATAGGTTTAAGGGTCAAGTTAATCCATTTTTGGAATCAGTGAAAGCAAGGCTCGGACTAGAAGATTATAAGGTTGTTTTAGATAACACTACAACAACACCAGACTTAGTTGATAGAAATATTATGTATGCTAAGATTTTTATTAAACCAGCAAGAGCGATTGAGTTTATCGCAATCGACTTTGTGATTACAAGATCAGGAGCTTCTTTTGAAGACTAATTTTTTAAAAACACTATTTAAATAGGGAGAAGAATAAATGGGAAGTTTTTGGACAGATAAAACAATAGAACCTAAACGGAAATTTAAATTTTTGTTAAATATTCCTGGGAATGAAGCACAAGGACTTCAAGAATTTTTGGTTAAAACTGCCGGAAAGCCGAGTTTTGAAACAACTGCTACTGAGCACACTTTTCTTAATCATTTCTTTTATTTTCCTGGAAAAACAAAATGGTCTCCCATAGAAGTAAAAGTTGTTGATGCTGTAAATACTGGATTAAACACTAGTCAAGCAGTAATGAAATTATTAGAAAGATCTGGTTATAAATTACCAACAACGATTGATTCCAACAATCCCAATAGTTTAAATGTGGCTTCGAAAGAAGCGGCTGTTAATGCTCTTGGCGATATATCAATTAAAACATTAGATGCTGATGGGAATGTGGTGGAAGAATGGGTTATGAAAAATGCTTGGATTCAGAAAGCAAATTTTGGTGATTTAGATTATAACGCCGAGGATCTTACCGAAGTAACTTTTACAATTCAATATGATTTTGCTTTCCTTCAAGTAGCTGGGGCAGCACAAATTCCTGCTTCGTAAATATTTATTTAAAATTTTGTATTTTATCTGATATAATACACCATAGAAAGAAGAGGTATTTATGCCAAGAAATAACCAGGAACGCCTGGGCACTAAAGATGAGGGTCAAACTCCGCCACCAACTCAAAATAGTGAATCAATTTTAAATTTTGTATCTCCTACGGAGTTTGTTGAACTCCCAACAAAGGGAAAATTTTACCCCCAGAATCATCCACTATATAATGTCGAAAGTGTTGAAATCAAACACATGACAGCAAAAGAAACTGATATTCTAACATCAAGAACTTTATTAAAAAAGGGAATTGCAATTGATAGAATGCTCCAAAGTATTATTATTGATAAAAGTATTCAAGTAGAAGATTTATATGTTGGCGATAAAAATGCCTTAGTTGTGGCAGCCCGCATCAGTGGTTTTGGAAATAATTATGAGGCTTCAATTTCTTGTACAAGTTGTGGCATAGTTTCTGAACAAAGTTTCGATCTTGAAAGTGTTAATATTAAAGAATCTCAAGGAGACGTTGAATTTACAAAAAATGGAACTTTTTTTGTTGAACTTCCAAAAACAAAAGTTAAAGCAGAATGTCGATTATTAACTGCAAAAGATGAAAAAGAACTTACAGCAAAAACAGAAAAGAAACAAAAATTAAAATTACCCGAATCACCTTTAACAGATCAGTACAAAAGTTTTTTAGTCTCATTAAATGATGTGACGGATAGGAGGTTGGTTGAAGAATTTGTAGACTTAATGCCTGCTCAAGATTCAAATTTTCTAAGGAAGCAATATGATAAAATGCGACCTGATTTAGATTTAACATATTTTTACGAATGTGAATCGTGTGAATTTGAAAATCATGTAGACATTCCTTTCTCAACCAACTTTTTTTGGCCTGACTGATGAATATGTAGAGAGTGTTTATGAAGAATTTTTTCTTTTAAAACAATTTGGAGGGTGGAGTTTTATTGAAGCATACAATCTTCCTATCAGAATTCGTCATTGGTGGATCAGTAGATTAACAAAACAATTTGAAGACGAAGAAAAAGCGACAAAGAAAAATTCTCGTTTTGGTTAATATCTCATAAACAAGAAGCACTTCATAAGGCTTTTTATTTTGCTTATTGACTAATTATCTTGAGAACCTTTATCTGGAGACCAAGATATGAAAAAACATAAAGAAAAAAATAACAATTCAGAAATATTATCTGAGGTGTCACAATATTCAAATATCCTCAAAGAAGCCTTAAAAGGTGTTATGGGTTATTCATCAAAACCTATATCTATTAAGGGAACACCTTCACAAGTTAAAGCTTTTACAAATGCTTTAAAAGGAGAGAAATCTTTTTTGGAATCATATCGTGATTATGGTCCATCTCATCCCGAAACAGAATCCGCTAAATTAATGGTAGAAGAATGTGCCGAAAAGTTTGAAAAAGAATTAGGTTTAGAGTGGCCGTTTATTTAGGAAATATTTAAATGTCTAATGGAAATGGTGGAAATTTTGATTCGAGTGCTGCGGCTGATCTTAAGGCACTTGTTAATATCATGAAGGCGGAGCGTCAGAGGAATAAGAAAGAACGCAAGAAAGAACGCGCGTCGAAAGCCAAAGCCGAGAGAGAAGCACAACGACAAACAAGCCTTACAGAAGTAGAAAAAATCACAGAAGAATTAGAAAACGCAAGAAAAGAGCGGGAAAAAAGCTTAAAAATAGAAAAAGAACTTGCCAAAGAACTCGTTCAAATGAAAAAGGCAAAAAAAGAAGGTCTTGTCATCGATGAAGAACTCTATGAAAACCTTCAAGAAAGACATAAATTATTAAAAAAGCAAAATTCTGAATTATCAAAACAGATTGGTATTCTGAAAGAGGCTGCCGTTGGATTAGTTGACTCCTTCAAAAAAGCATATCAAGGAGTTAAGCAAATAGTGGCAGGTGCCAGTAAAATGGCTTCAGAATTCGCTGGAATAGATTTGGGCGAACTAAATGAAGAAAATATCAAAAAAGTGGTTCACGAAATTGATGAATTGGAAAAGAGCATTAATAAAGTTACTGGCGGTTCAGAGGAACTTAGCAAAAGAATTGAACCTCTTCAGCGGCAATTACAAAAATATGGAATAACACATGCTGAAGTAGCAACTGCCCAAAAGACATTATTTACTGCTACAGCAGACTTTTCTAGACTTTCCGGTCATACTCAAGACCAATTGGTTAGACATACTGCTAAAATGACAAAATTAGGAGTATCTTCCGAAGATACCGCTAAGATGTTTAATCTTGGAACAAAAACTCTTGGAATGAATGCTGATCAATCTATGAGATTACAAGAAAGAATGGCTATGACGGGAAAACTTTTAGGAGTCGCACCTCAAAAAATGGTTGCTGATTTTGCGGCGGCGATACCAACTTTAGCCGTGTATGGTAAGCGCTCTGAAAGAATTTTTAAAGATCTCGCTGTTCAAGCAAAGGCGACTGGATTAGAAGTTTCTGATTTGATTAGCATCACTGAAGGATTTGATACTTTTGAGGGCGCCGCAGAAAAAACTGCGAACTTGAATGCTGTATTGGGGGCACAACTTAATAGTGTTGATATGTTGAACGCTAGCGAAGAAGAAAGAGTTAGAATGATTAAGGGAGCAATGGAAGCGACCGGGAAATCTTTTGGTTCCTTATCCAAGTACGAACAAAAAATGATTGCGACTGCTGCTGGAATTAGTGATATGGAAAAAGCTAATAGATTCTTCGGCGAAAGTATGGAAGAAATTGATGAGCTGGCAAAAGGTGTGAGCCCAGAAAAGGTCGCACAGCAAGATATAAACAAAGCATATGATAAAGGTGTGACAATAAATGAAAAGATGAATGCTGCCATGAAAGCCCGCCAAGCCATAGCAGCTAATGAACTTAAACCCGCACTTGAAGAATTGGCTAAAATACATACGGAAAACCTTGCTTTTCAAGCATCCATGAATGCTGCTGCCGAAGAAATGGGTAAACTTTATTTTAATGTTCAAAGTGAAGCAAATAAAGTTGTTAGACAAAGCGGCGACATGCTCGCTAACGCGATGAAAATAAACTCAACAATTGATTTAACAGAGAAAAAATTGGGCGGTATTGGTGGTATATTTGCTGGAATACTTACAACTGTTCTGGGTGTGGTGGGTGGTTTCAAGGCGATAAGGGGCGCCACTAAAGCTTTTAAACATCTGAAATCTATGAAAGGTGGTAAGTTAGGAGGCGAGGCTCTTGAGGTCGGAGGAAAGTCATTACCAAAGTTAGCAGGTAAAGAGTTAGG
>Ga0209756_1002979_pt1 | contig 14065 bp, 5 predicted proteins | sample ETNvirenome_6_85_FD_184071 | JGI IMG/M metagenome (GOLD analysis project Ga0209756, IMG submission 184071) | Marine viral communities from the Pacific Ocean - ETNP_6_85 (SPAdes) (version 3) | ecosystem: Environmental > Aquatic > Marine > Oceanic | place: Pacific Ocean | collected 2013-06-19
GATGATCCCAGCGCGCTGCCGGCACTTACCAGTGTACCATTACCACTTATTTCATATTTGAATCCGTATATCGTAGATGCCACTGTATGCTGGAATTTTCTGTAATAAGTTCTTAAGCCTGATAGCGAAGTATAATTTGGATTTGATCCTGGACCATTTGTTAGTGTACTAAAGTTTCCACTATTCAATGTATTTGCCGGTGCGTATAGTCTTTCTCTATAGGTTTGAAGTCCTGAGTATGCGCCGGTATTCGTAAGTGCCGTTGATGCTGTCCATGCACCGCCCGCAATAGCAGCTGAGCTTCCATAAGAACCAGATTGCAATCTGTGCGTTTCACCTTGAAAGGCCTCCAAAGTAACCGTTGAAGACTCACTAACATTATACATTAATACCTGCGTAGCGCTAGCCGACCCTCCATTTGTAAGGTTTGTCTTTAGTGGATGTGTAACAGTAACATTTGCAGTTAGTGTACCGCCCAGTACGTAGTCAGCTGTCATATCAGCATCATTAGATGATGCAGCAATCGTCGAAAGATTATTCGCCGGTGTCGGCTTCGCTTGGTTTGGCAGGCTGTAACTTAGGTTAGACCTAGCAGCACCACTTAGTGCACCATCTGAAGAGCCAGCAGTAAATGTCAGTGCAGTAGTATCATAAACGTTTCGGAATGCATTTGAAATTGTTGATGTATAAGTAACCGAAGCAGCTGTATAGTATGTTACTCCGGATAACGTTTTTGAGCCGGCCCCACTAAATGCCAGGTTTTCGCTAGCGGCACTGAGTGCGTTTGCATTATTATCATTAACCCACTCGACATAGTTTGTGGTTATTGTCGACCCAATAACATGCTTCACCTGAACGTAGTTGTGTCCATTTCGTTGATTAGCAGCTGCAACCTTAAATCTTCCTGTTCTATGTCTAAATGCTGCTAGTGAACTACCATTTTCGGCTGTAGCATCCTTTATGGCAGATATGTTTATAATTCCTGTGCCATCTGAATTAACAAATGAATTATCACTACCAACACCAGGTAATCCAGTACCAACAGTACCATCAGTTAGATCAACTGCCGTAGGTGACCCGCTCTTTCCATCAAATGTTATCTGTGAGCCGTTAACCCACAACTGTAATTCACCCTGGTCTGCATTTCCAAAAGAGCCAGAGGTATAATTTAGATTTGAACCTGAATCTTTCTTTGCAATATCGGCATTTAAGTTACCATATACGTCTATGTGTGTTCCAAAACCGCCAAGTCGGTTTGAGCCAGGGCTGGTGCTACCTGTAGCTTCAGTATATTGCCCAGCCTTATCAACGGCTGATAGGCCACCCAAGGCGGTAACATTGGTATATCCCCCAACAGCATTTGAAGATCCGAAACTTAAGAATACGGAAGTTGCAGTGGCTGAGCCGTATCCATCAACATCATCCAGATCTGGTGCTGGTGCTGGTGCTAATGCCTTCAATACTTCATTAAACTTATCTATAGCAGTACCAATAGGAGTCTTGGATGTAAATCCGGTAAATAGACCATCACCATAATCACCATCTTCAGCATTACCAATTGAACCGGTTAGACTAGCAGTCCCACTTTCTGGGTTTGATAGGATGCCAAGTTGCCCAAGGTCAATTGTGTCAACTGACGCTACTGATGTTGAGCCGGACATAACCGTAATTGTTCCACCCGCCGCATCATTAGTTGATATAGTAATCTGGCCGGATGACCCTGTGCTTATTGAAATCCCAGTTCCACCCCTGAGATAATCGTTTCCATCCGTAAGTTTCGTAAGTGAGCCACTCAATCCCAAATTAAAGTGTGCAGTACCAGATGTGACTAAGTCACCACCAAAGAGCGCAGCACCAGGCGTTGCAGTCCCTATTGATCCGATTGTCCCTGAGACATAAAAATTAGTGTCAGTAAATACAGAGCCCGACTCTGCCGTATCAAGGAATGTTACCTTACCATTGGATGCCCCTATCTTTTCGCCGCCGACATATATTGAGTTCTCTGAAACAAACAGTGAACCTGACATAACGACGTCGCCACCAAAGAGTGCTGTTCCTCTATCACCATTCGTAACCTGGACATTTATGCCATTGCCACCGACCCCTAACGTTTGTGCTGCCGACCCTATTGAGCCTGACACAAAGAAGTTAATATCAACAGCTGAACTAGGATCGGTGCCAAGTCCACTGTTTGCATGTGTTGGGCCATCAACACCTGAGAGTATCATTACCCTTGATCCAGCAGTTGAGTCAGGGATAATCTTTAAGAATTCCTTGATGTCAGTTTCTGCAGCACCTGGATTTGCCTTTATAGATAATGGAAGTTTAGAACCGCTGGCAACTAAGGTAAATCCACCATCAGCTAACCCTCCAGCGCCTCCGTTAACGTCGCTATAAACCAATGCCGCCTGTGTTGCGAGATCCCTTCTTCTTATTTCACTAAAAGCGATTGACGAACTTACTGCAGTGGTTGATGATCCGTCGGCACCAGCTGAAACCATTATTCCGCCAGATTGTCCACCGGACTGATTTTCACCATGAACATGTAGTAATTGTGAAGGATAGATACTGTCAGAAGAAGCATCTTCAGGATCATTTGATATTAATAGGCCATGAGTTCCGGTACCTGGTAAGTCAAACACGATGTTCGAGGCCATCGTGAACCTAGGCCCTTGAGGTGTGGTAGCAGCCCCCCCAGCATTCGTAGTAGCCTTTAAGTTAATATTAAATTGCTCAGTCCAAGTTGCAGCTGATTGAGTTCCAGTATTTTGTTCAAACGCTATTCTGTCTGCGCCACCTCGCCCGGTTCTAAGCCTTATAGCTTTCTCAGCCTCAATATTGATACTTCCACTACCGGCGTGTAACCAAAGTGCAGGACTAGCAGCACCACTAGCTGAACCATCAGAGTTGATATGTAGCATACCGTCAGCATATGCATTAATTGACATGCCCACATCTTTAAAGTATAGATGCTCATTATTCATGACGAGCATATCGTCATACAATCTAAACATGTCAGCACTTGAGTCCATGTCTATTTTTACTTTTGCTATAGATGAACTAAGAAGTAATGCAGGGTCTCCGCCACCGGTCGTAGTAATAATATTGACATCAGTACCGGCCTTTAGATTAACAGCTCCGCCAGTTGCTGCCTGAACGGTTATGTGTGATTCCGGAACGTCAGCATATATTTGCGCTGTTTCAGATATGGTTAACGGATCACCTGATGTTTCTGAGTGATCAAAGTATAACCTAGGCCGACTTCTACCGTCTGATGTTATCGTACTTCTACCTATCCTAACATCATCTTCAATTTGAAAGTATCTTTCTAAGGTATCACCTGAAGCTCCACTGTCTTCATCATTTGACCACCATGTAATCTGGCCTGATCTATTAGGCTGGTTATATGCAGTATCACCAGATCCTGAGAATATAAGACTTATTCCTTCTGCTGCAGGTGATTGGAGTACGAAATCAGCTGTTCTATTTCCTGCAGATCTATGTGCAGGGTCACCCGCTACATTTGTATTAGCCTGGAAGTAAAGAGCGCCACCTGCACCATTATTATCACCAGCCCTAATCCCGGCCCATTCTGGAGATGGCATACCGCTAATACCAGATGCGCCATCACCACTCTTTAGAACCAGCTGCCAATAATCACCACTGGCGAGCGCATCAGCCGTAATTTGAAGCTTACTCTTTCCTCTTCGGACTTCAAGCGATGAAGCCTCAGGATCCGAATTTTCTCCAACTGTAACGGCATCAGTAGCTGTTGATGTTCGAACATAAGTGCCTTCATCAACCCAGACAGACTGTAACGCGCCGGTGCTATCATATAATGTACCACTGACAACAACATCACCACCAAATACCGCCGTTCCTCTTGTTAGTGAGTTATTAGCACCAAGTGCTCCAGTTCCTCTTGAGCCAATAGAACCAGAAACAAAGAAGTTGACATCCGTTGCCCTTTGTGGATCCATCGATAGACCGGTAGAGGCAAGAGGACCAGGCATAACACCTGACATCAACAATATTTGTGAGCCATTTGTACTATGTGGAAGAACACCTATAAAATCTTTGATAGAACCATTGTTGGCTCTTATTCTAAACTTATTATTAGAACCGCTAAGGACAACACTCATCTCACCCGAAGCTGCGTCGATGACTAGTTCTGGCGTGCTTCCGTCTCCCTGTAATATGTGGCGAATATTTGCAGACGAAGCAATGTTCCCACCATCGGTAGTCGCATTATCAAAATATAACCTAGGGCCATCAGAACCACCACCTGCAGCACCTATCCTTGCGTGTGTTTTAATTTGTGTATACTGATCGATTGCTCCGCCACCCGCAGTGGTTGGGACCCAGAACTGTAACCTGTCTGATGTTCCCATAGAGCCTGATGCTGTTATTATAACCGACTGTGCTAGCTGCTGGCCTATAGAAAGTCTTGCTGGAGTAGAGCCAAAAGCAGTTGGCCCAATATCTAGCATTAAGTTTCCGGCGCCGGTTCCAGCAGCAACCCTGAACGCTGCGTAGGTTGTTCCTCCGCCGTTTCCGCTCATGAGCTTTAACTGAGAGTACTTTGAGTTTCCATCATCAGTTATTAGGAATTTAGTGCTAGGATCCTGGGTAGATGCAGGTGCCGCCGGATTCGTTGCATCAGAAGCACCTACATTAACAGTATCAGCATTGTTAGTAAGTCTGATATAAGAACCATCATCCGCCCATATTCCACCTACAGTTAAGTCATACTCTGTGCCTGATCCATTCTTAAAAAATAGTTTGGTATTTCCTCCCAGATCCCTCGAGTACACGACACCCGAATCAGCACCCGGTGTCTCTGGTGCGGCAGATAGCTCTTCAAGGTACATTGAGCCTGACACAACAACATCTCCGCCAAAGAGTGACGTACCCAATGACGTGCCATTTTTTGAACCAACGGAACCTGAAACAAAGAAGCTAGTATCTAGATAATTGTCCTCACTGGGGGATAAACCTGGAGCAGTCACTGCGCTACCGGACAGTAGGAAGACCTTATCTGTAGCTGAACCTCTCTGTGATATAGAGCCTGTGACTAAAATTGTACCATCAACATTTAGTTTAGCATGCCCAGCCATTGTATCACTACCGATACTGACCTTATCTGTACTAGTGGTTAGTCTTACGGTTGTACCGTCATCTAACCATCCAACGTTATGAGTGCCCCCTAACGCTACTGCCTGACCATCAATTGTAACGGTACTATTACTCAATGCTGAGTTTGGAATTCCGGATAGGTTTGCCTCTACGACAGAAATACCTCCACCGGCGACTGATATTGTCGAGTCAGCTGCTTTTACGTTTATGTTTCCGGAACCATCGGCCTCAACACCATCACCTATGATTGCTGATATATCTAACCCAACACCATTCGCAACAACATTAACCGGTTGTATGTTTCCACCGGTTGTAGAGTCCGGATTAACTGAGAGTGTGGAGCCGGCTCCCCCAGCAATACCATTACCTTGTGTGGATAACCTTAGGTTTGCACTACCATCAGCCTCTATTCCATTCCCGGCGATGGCACTGATGTCAACTCCAATACCGTTCGCAACGACATTAGCCGGCTGTATGTTCCCCCCGGTAGTTGAATCCGCTACAGCTGCTAGGGTAACTGTAGTACCGGCACCACCGTCAGTAACTGAAACACCATTTCCTTGTGTAAGTACTCTCTCATTTGTAAGGGTTGCATCAGTTGATAATGTTACATAATCAGCTGCAGCCGGCGCACCTGATCCGCCACCGGCGGTTGTTAAATCAAATGTTGTTACTACCCCAACGGAGCTTGCGTATTTGAACTTTATATGGCCATCGGCGTCGTCTAAGAAGAAGAACCCACTGTTTGCCTGTGGGGTAGGAACCGCACCTGACGTTCTTTCGTCTAAATAGATTCCACCACTTACCATGAGGTCACCGCCAAATACCGCAGTACCTAATGTTGATGTACCTCTAGATGACATTGTACCAGAGACAAAGAAGTTAGCATCTTGATATCTATCTTCATTTGGAGCATGTCCAGGTAATGTAACGACGCTTCCTGATAATAAGAAAACCTTCGATAGTGCAGCGCCTAGTAAAGATAATGATCCCGTTAATTCAGTACTAACTGTCCCGCTCGATCCGTCAGAGAACGTTATTTTTTCATTTGATGCTAAACCTAATACTCCAGCAGCCGGCTGACTTATGAAGATATTGTTGGTTGAAAACTTAAGCTTGTTAGTTGATGATAGTTTTGTATCCCTATCTAATCCAAACTCCTGATTATCAGATGAGTAGCTGAGAGTACCTGCAGTATTGTCAGGGTGGAATACTGCTTGAGCAGTTATGCTGGCATTACTAGGTTGGATCTTAAATTGTGTAAAGCTATCCAGCTTAAGCTCATCACCCGAACCTAAAATTACCATATCACCGTTTGTGTCAACGGTGAATGTAACATAATCAGTTGCGTCAGTGTGTGTAAGTCTTAACTGCGTAGTTGTTGATAGTATTTCTAGTTTAGCATCAGGAGAATCAGTGCCAACACCTACCGTATCAGCAGCAGTTGTTAGACGAACCGTAGCACCGGTATCTGTCCACCCGCCCCCATCAACATAGCCTTCAGCATTATAGATAGATCCTGATACGACAACATCACCACCAAAGACTGCAACACCCGCAACCTGGTTTTGCCATACACCTCCAAGTTGTTGCCGAAGGTCTTTAGAGCCAATTGTTCCAGATACGAAGAAATTTGTATCTGCGTATTTTGCCTCGTTAGGTGCTAACCCAGGTGCAGCGACCGAGGTTCCTGACAGAAAGAAGACCTTATCGGTGGCGGCGTTACCCTTATGCGATATTGAACCTGATATATTTGTTACGTCGGCATCAATTCTCAATCGTTCAGTTGAGACCCCGCCCTTACCGGTTGAAATAACCACCTTAGATGTTGATGCTGCATTTGAAGTTCTGTTAGCAGAGATGTATATATGACCACCCTCGGTAGCCGCAGCATCAAAGCTCTGACCGGCGTTGATAAAAATGCTGTTACCATTTCCGGAGGTTACATTGGCAGCCGCAATCTCTGCGCTCTTTGTTGTACCAAATACACCCAGCGTCAGTTCTGCATTTGTTATCTTTGCGTTTCCAGTCAGGGTAGTGTCGTTACCATTAGGTGTTATTGTAAGATCACCACCACTGCTTACGGTAAATGATGCTTCATTTGACTGATCATATGATAGCCGAAGTTGTTCTGTTGTCCCTAATACCTCTAGCTTAGCATCTGGGGCAACTCCTGCAGCAACCCCAATAGAGACATTATCCGCCGGCGTCGCTAGCCTTACAAATGCACCCTCATCAACCCAGGAACTACCGCCACCAGATATTGAATTACCATCCTTGTCATATATGGTACCAGAGACAACCATGTCTCCACCAAAGACCGAGGTACCCATTACCTGATCTGACCATGCTCCTCCAGCTTGTCTCAGGTCCTTAGATCCTATAGAACCAGAAACGTAGAAATTAGCATCGGCATAATCCTTGGGGTTTCCAACATACCCAGGATCAGAAACGCTATGGTTGGTTGCTGCAGTATTACCTACACCAGAGTGGATCATCATGATCCTATCTTGTTTTAAGACACCGGAAATTACCAGAGTGCTACCAGCTCCATTGCCAGGAATTATTTCAAATGTGCTAGGCTTTGTGGAGTTACCTATTATCTTAAATTTACCGTTTGTATTATCCCATGCCAAATAGGCGCCGATGGCATTATAATCCGTACCAAAAACCAAGTAGCTATTTTGTGCAGCAGGACTTAATATTGTTATGCCGGTACTGCCAGCACCATCAACGACCAAATTGTTGGCAGAACTAAATGCAGAACCTCCGGATCCTGCACCATCAGTAATCTTTAGGGTACCCCCTGATGGTTTAACGTTAGCATCACCACCGCTGTCTACCGTAAATGTTAATTCATTTGATTGATCATAGGATAACCTAAGCTGTTCTGTTGTACTGAGGACTTCTAGTTTGGCATCTGGGGTTGTTCCATCGGCAACACCAATGGAAACCTTATCCGCCTGGGTCCTTAACCTGACGTAGGCACCCTCGTCCATCCATGCTGCCTGCACCATCTCAGAACCTGAGACATAAAGGTTACCAGAAACAACAAGGTCTCCGCCAAACAATGAAGTACCTAGTGATGTACCATTCTTAGAGCCTATTGATCCAGAGACAAAGAAACTAGTATCTTGATAACCATCTTCAGTTGGTGATAATCCAGGCGCAGTAACATTACTACCTGACAATAGGAAGACCTTGTCAGTAGCCGTACCAGTTTGTGATATTGAGCCAGTAGCCAGGACTACACCTGCAACATTTAGTTTAGCGTGAGCAGCCATGGTATCGCTACCAATACTAACGTTATCAGTACCGGCCCTGAGCCTAACTGTCGTGCCATCATCCAACCAGCCTGAATCCTGCATTAATGTTGAGCCGGAGACATAAAGGTTACCAGAGACAACCATGTCTCCACCAAAGACCGCCGTACCCATCACTTCGTTGTTTGTTACCTGTCCGTGGACTCTCTTAGATTCAATTGTTCCTGAGACAAAGAAGTTAGTATCGGTATACGCTGCTTCATTTAATGAAAGGCCTGGAGCACCTGCAGTTCCGGACAAGAAATAAACCTTGTCAGTTGCAGCATCACCCTTATGAGAGATTGAACCAGATATGTTTAGCTCATTACCGTCTAGCTTTATTCTCTCAAACCGGCCGGCTTGACCAGGGCGCTTTGTAAATAACTTTATTTGAGATGCACCGGTTGCAGTATTTGCAGAAGCGTCACCGGCAACCAGCATTAGCATACCACCCTTAGTGGAAGTTGCATCAGAGGTGCTTCCAGCTATGATCTGTAAATTCTCACCATCTCCTGAGTTGGTGCCCTTTACCTCTATAATACCCCCTAGGCTTGAGTTTTCAACACCTAAGTCTATTTTTGCGTTTGATCCTCCGGAGTTGCCCTTAACCTGCAAGTCACCATCAAGTATCGTGTTGTTACCGTTGGGATCTATGGTTAGGTCACCGCCACTGTCTACCGTAAAAGACACTTGATTCGACTGGTCGTATGATAACCTCAGTTGTTCCGTAGTACCTAAGACCTCTAGTTTTGCATCTGGGGCCGTTGCGTCAGCGACCCCTATGGAAACCTTATCTGCTAGTGTCGTGAGCCTTACATAGGCACCCTCGTCGGTCCAACCACCACCTCCACCACCTATCTGGTTACCTACTGAGTCGTAGATGGCACCAGAGACAACCATGTCTCCACCAAAGACCGCAGTACCCAGTACCTGGTTCGCCCACACGCCGCCCACATTTTGTCGGCGATCCTTAGAACCAATTGTTCCTGAAACAAAGAAATTAGTGTCTGCATACTTGTCTTCGTGTGGAGCATGCCCAGGCTTCGCAACCGATGTGCCCGACAGGAAATAAACCCTAGATCTATCGTTTGCGCCTTTAGTAGATATCGAGCCAGTAACACGAAATGATTTATTCTCACTTGATATTACAAAAATATCTCCGCCCGCAGCGGTTTCAAATATAACCGATCTATTTGTATCGGTATGTGGTCGAACTTCTAGGTTACCGGTTACTAATAGATCACCTCTCTGGACCTCATCGACCTCCACGACCATTCGATCGGCAAATAGAGTACCAGAGACAACCATATCCCCACCGAATAAGGTGACTGTCTGTCGTTCATAATGAGGTTCACCGTATGTCGATCGAGATCCAGAGAAGAATAGATAGACGTCATCACCAACGCCTGCCAACATCTTTGTGTCTGCCACACCTCCAGTAAAATCGCTTGATACAGATGCGCTATAGACAACCATCCCAAGATTTTGAAGTGGCTCGCCTGTCCCTTTTGGCGTTACCATTCCACCGGTGTTTACCCCACCAGATGTGATTAGAACTGTTGATCTTAATTGTTTAGATTGAAAATCTTTTGCCATCTTAACACTTATCCATTTCCAATAGCGTACACATGAACCTTAGTAAGGGTACCCTTTACGTTACTGGACCTTAAAGTTACATTACTCTTTGTTACTGATTCTACATATATATTGACATGACTATCATTACCGTCAGTGAGAATTTGTGATACTTGGATTTTTGGTGGATTTCTAAATGTACTTTCAAAATCAACCGTTAGAGTATCACTATTTCCAGCAAACGTGCCGGTCAGTGTCTGGATATTAAATGCGCTTCCCCCATTTCCTCTACACACCTGTTTCACCCCCGACTGATATAACTTGAATAAATACGCTACCTCTAAAACTCTCTGATGCCGATATCGTAGTCTGTGTTGTTGATACGGCCTGAACCATTACAGCAACATTTGCGTTGCCTCCTGATGCATCCGCGCTATCATACCCTGCGACAGTTACTGTTGGTGCCGTAGAATAAAACGTAGAAAATTCATAAACCTTAGATTCTTCATTCTCAAAAATAATCTCGGCCACTTCTATATTAGCCTCTTTATCCGACATGAGAATGTACCTAGGTTTTCTCTGGACAAAGGGGTAAGTCTTCTTATATCTATTTAGATCTCTTCTTATAAACTTGGTTGAGGCCACTGCAGTTCTCCCAATACCATGGTAAGTATTGTGTGAGCGCAAGATTTGCCGCAATCATGACGTCCTTATAGCATAAGGAATATTATTTTTTTTCTTTTAGGATCCGACGCTTAATCTCAGAAGTGCTTATTCCTGCGGTGTAGGGAATATAGACCAATACCATTTCATTTTCCTCTATCCACTGTTGCGTAAATTGCATTTGAGAATAATAATCTTTTCTTGCCCAGTCATCACCAATCGCGATTATATGAGGGTTAGCACTGAGGATGGTTGGTTTACTATCCTCACCCGACAGATTAGGAACTACCCGTGATACATATTCACAATTCAACAATGACTTCTCTCTTTCATCATATGTCATAATCGGAGGCGCTCCTTTGAATTTTTCGATAAATGCATATCGCGCCTGAATAGTATATCATGACCGATTTTTTATGCGTAGGAATTATTGTAATGACTGATTTCATAACATGCCCCTTTAATAGATTATCCTACTAAGAGGTGGTATATGTAAACCGTACCTAAAGTATATTGGATGCCGCAGTAGCCAAGTCTGATCTTTGCCCTCTTAAAAGCTTTATATGTCCAGCTAGCTCATGATGTTTAAACTTCTCAGTTGTTAACGTTAACCCATTAGATAGTGAGTCGATATATGGGGTATCAATTTGCCCAGTATCCCCTAATAGTGCAACCTTCGATCCTTTACCTACACGAGTAATGATTGTCTTTAGTTCATGGATAGTTGCATTTTGAGCTTCATCAACAATCACAAATGAATTGTTAAAAGTTCTTCCTCTAATATATGTTAGTGGTGCAATCTCAATATCACCCCGTTGTACCATCATATCAAAATAAGATATATCCTTAAATGCATGCCGAACGTTATCTAAAATTGGTGATAACCATGGTCCCATTTTTTCCTGCAAGTCGCCAGGTAAGAAACCTAAGTCTCTACCTACGGGCTGTATCGATCTCGTTATAATAATTCTATCATAAACCTTATTATGTAGCCCAGCTAATCCGGCCATTACTGTTAGGAATGTCTTTCCGGATCCAGCAAGGCCTGCTATACTGACCAGAGGAATATCAGGGTTCGTTAACAGTTCTAGCGCAAATGTTTGCTCTTTACTTTGGGGAACTATGTTTATTGTACTCGATATTTTCTTTTCAGGACTATCGATTTTTCTAATGAGGCCACTTTCATATATACCTATAAATGATCCTCCGCCTGGGGACTTACCTACAACAAACTGATTTTCAAATAAGCTATCATCCCATTTTATTGATCCCGTATCAAAAAACCCTGAAAGTTGCTCGTCAGTTACGTCGACACTAGTCTGACCATCATATGTTTCAAAATCTTCTGTCCGGATATGATCTTTATAATAATCCTCTGCCTTAAGGCCAAGCGCATCACATTTAACTCTTAAGTTTATATCTTTGCTAACAACTATTACGGGTTGCTTACTATTTTTTTTAAGGTTAATTGCCGATCCAATTATAAGATTGTCAGCTGACTCAACATCCATTCCGATAGGGATTGTGAGATGTGATATTGCTGATAGCTCAACTCTAATTGTTTGATCGATCTCTTCAATGTGAACACCATCACATAAAGATCCAATTTCTCTTAATTTATCGAGATATCGATTGATATATCTTGCAGATTCGCCTAAAAGGTTTGGACGATCTTTGAAGTTATCAAGCTCGTCTAGTACCTTAAGGGGTAGCACTACATCATTTCCAGGAAAACTATGGATTGATGTTTTGTCATAAAGAAGTACTGAAGTATCTATTACGAAGGATTTTCTTTTACTCATAGAACCCAAAAAAATGAACAAACAAAAATGAACAAACCTAACTAGAATATTTTAATTCTAATAATAACTAGGATGCTGGAAACATAAATGGCAAAAATATTAATATGAAAAGAAGCGTACCATGTAAAAACACAACATGCTTTAATGAGCATGAAAAACTAAGGGTAATATGTGAAAAATCAGAATGTCAATTTTGGCATAAGAAGCCAGACTGTCAAAACTGTGTATTGATCGCCGCGAATCAGGGTGAAAGAACTCTTCAGGAAATTGGTGATATGTTTGGCGTGACTAGAATGAGAATCTGTCAAATTGAAAAACAGATATTTCGAAAGCTAGCCACTAACCAAAAACTAAACAGCTGATTACTTCATTCCACCAAGTAAAGTGATTGCTATCAATCCGGGAATTCGATCATTAACATAAACGCCGGAGAATAGTGTCTTACTTCTTCCACCAACATATGACACTGCTGACTCTAATCTCTTACTTATATCCGGATTTGATGCCATAGCTGATGTTACTAAGAGTAAAAGTACTCCGGTCTCAGGTGTCTTTCCCGGTGATGGGCAAGGTGATCCCCTTAGGCAACCCTGAAATACTCGACCCCCTAGATCTCTATCATTTGGATCTCGAACAACAGTGCTACCAAGGAATATCCTACCATCAGTCTTTAGGCATCTCTCAAGATCCTTAGAGTCGAATGTTTGTATTGGTGAACTCTGATCTGCCAGCTTTAGTACCTGATGAAACAATTTAGCAAATGTTGCGTTTGCAGCAGGGAACATGTTCAGCATCCCAACTTTACCCCTCAGTAGCTGAAGTTGCTTTTCATTGTCTACAATAATGTGTGGATGACTAGCTACATCACCCAATAGCGATCCATAATTTTCTTTAATCGTAGGATTCAATAATTCCTGTGCTGTTGGCTTGCTGATTATATAAACAACTTTTCCGCCGGCTTCAGTTGATGTTAGAAAACGTTGTACCGACTCGTGTAAAATATGGCATGCTGATCCGGTTCCACCACCGCCACCAGCTAAAACAAAGACCCAGTCAGCCTTGCCAATTCGAGTTCGTAATGTGTCCTCGACGCTAGCGCTACTGTTTCCTAGTATCTCCTTACCTAGTCGCACGTCCTTACCAACACCATCAGCTCCAGGAACCAACAGGAAGTGGGCAGGATCAACCCCTGCGGGCTGGTCCTTTGCAGTCGTATTAACCAATATTGTTTTATTGAAACCTAAGTCCAGGAATGATTTAGCCATCTTCCCACCACCACCACCAACGCCAACGAATGCGCAGCTAATAGCCGATGCAGCAGAATTTTCTGGCAACATCATCTCATCCTGTATTACAGGGTCGTCATCATAGTTCCCTAAGAAGTCAAAGTCATCATCTTGAGGATTTATATATGTATCATCACCCTCTTCAATAACAGGTATATCCGGAAACCCGTCTTTCTTATCTTGTTCACTCATATCTTTTGCTCCTTAGCAAATTCTATCATACATAAATATTGCGAAAGTTAAAACTAGACTAAGCAATCATAGTTGTTGGATCCTGCCCTCCGGGCCCGCTAGGTCCATA
>Ga0209756_1002986_pt1 | contig 14046 bp, 19 predicted proteins | sample ETNvirenome_6_85_FD_184071 | JGI IMG/M metagenome (GOLD analysis project Ga0209756, IMG submission 184071) | Marine viral communities from the Pacific Ocean - ETNP_6_85 (SPAdes) (version 3) | ecosystem: Environmental > Aquatic > Marine > Oceanic | place: Pacific Ocean | collected 2013-06-19
CGAGCCTGTGCATACTGATCCGGCTCCTCTGTTGTGATAATTTCACCTTCGATCATTGCTGCGTCGATTATACTTCCCGCGATCAAACTCTTCTGCTCGGGGGACCATTGTTTCAAAACTTCCATAGAGACCGCGATATCAACCTTTTTAGGCTCTTTGTGCAAGAGGCCCGAATCCTGAAGGATTTCTATCATGGCTTTTCTATTGGATCTGATATCCTGCATAAACTTAGCTTTTCGGGAGTCACCTCTCGGCACTGCGTTTAACTGGGCAAATGCTAATTTTTCTAATTCTCGGTATACTTCTAATGTCTCTCCCACAAAATCACTCTGTGAGAAGTCGGACACGTATTGTAGATTGAGGCTTGAGATTGCGTCGATATCGTTTTTTATTGTAACTGGGCTAAAACCTAGCTCTTTTGCAATATGAGTTATTGTTTCACCCTGTAATCGCCTACTTACTACCTCTAATCGTCTTAACTCTATCTCAGAATTTGTACACTTAGTCTTATTGCCGCGCTCCCTACCACCAAATAGTGTAGGAACATTGCTCTCATCAGTTATCGGCGTTCGTGGCATATTTAAATCCTATAAGAAAGAGAAGCCAAATACTTTCTTTCTGCGCTCCATAGCTAGACAACAATAATTCCATGCGTGTAAAAAGTGTGGGTCCAGTCCTAAGTTGCGCCAACGATACCTGACAGAATTTCCATCTATCTTTGACTGTACTAACTCTCGCACCACAGCCTTCAAATGGATAAAGAATATTCTCTCACAAACATGCTCTGGTTGATAAACACCAGTCTTAGGATCCCGCACTTCTTGAATCAGACCTTTCGGATTAGGGATCTGCACACGTCTTTTTCGCCACTGCCTTAGAGAATACTCTATAGACTTATATCTGTCAAGTAAGACTACCCACTTAAATTTGATATCTTTACTAGACCGCCTAATAGTAGCTTTTTCTGCGTCCTTAGTCTTAGGCTTCTTATCAGACCACTGAGCCATTTCTGCATTGGCCTTATAGTAAGATATAAATACCCTTCCAGGAAAATGTGCCGCAAACTCTTTCGCCTCATTGACGTTAGGAAGTGCGTCTAAAATACACATATCCACATCAAACTCAGTCATTATAGTATACAGACGCTTAAATGGAGAGACTATTTTCCCAGCCTCCAAATACCTAGAAGCGTGTTGGTCTACTACCTCTAAGTGTACTATTTGCCTCTTTTGATTTACCCACTTGGCAATACATATATGTAGATCCCCTGACCTCTGGTCTACCCCCATCGTAGTATTTGTATGCCGCTCCTGCCATGACAGGTCAGTATTTACACACCCGCGTAATTCATCATCGGTGATACCGATGTTGTCCTCATCCACGAAGGGCTTTCCTAGCCCGGCGTTATGAAACTCCTTTGGGTTATCTGACGTGATGTATTTCTGCCAGAATCTTTTAGCAGAGTAGGTGGGGGACAACATTTGATGTATGTGGAAGCTATCGATCTCTGAGGAGGGATTATGCGCTCTGTATCCACCATCCTGTGTATCCGCAATCTCATGCCCACATTTAGGGCACACATAAAAATATTCTATAACGCCGCCCTTAGCTCGCCTATTACCGATGCACTCAGGAAATACGTCTGATAATATGACTCCATCTGAACATTTACAATTGGTATGCCAGAACTGTTGATTACCTTGAAGGAAGGCTTTATCAATAGCGTCATTTGGAAGCCCAGCGGTGGAGATTTTGTACATTTCTGGATCTGGGCAGCCAGAGAGTCTTTCTTCAACTTGATTAATCTCCGCGATATCCATTAGACGAGTCTCGTCTAAGCATACAATGTCCAATGGCGTAGAGTCTTTACTCGCAGTGCCGCCCATATAACTCATATATAAGGATGAGTCCCCAAGCTGCTTTAACTCAATACTCCCCTGACCCTTCATCACCTCCGAAAATTCGGGGATATTATCTACTAATGGTTGCAACCTATCCTTACTAAACTTGGCAACCGAGTCATGGACTGGAAAATAAAACCCAGCCTTCTTGGGGACACACCTACCCAAATACTCTGAGTACCTCAGCTTATGAAGCACCTTAAGCACCATCCAAATAGTTAACCCTACCTGGGTACACTTTCGGACGTTACTAAAAGGATTAGTACTAAGGTAAATATCCTTTAAAAACTTTCTGTTTGCAAATGTAAAGGGTCTGTGATCCACCTTAAACTTATTTAAAGCGCACCAAACCCCTAAATTCTCCATTCGGAGAGCATCTACTTGTTCTTCCGTTAACCCTGATAAAGACACTACTACCCCCCTGTATAGTGGTAGCAGACTCCCAGTTAAAATGGAAGGAGTAGTGCGCGAAAGCCGCGACTAGTCAGTCGCAGCCTCTCGCTGGGACGCAGAGAAGCGCCTGCTGGGGCTGTAGACAGTGTTCCTCGAAAGGTGGAACACCTCTGTGGCAGAGGCAGATAGTTGTTTGGACAAACTATCTGCGAAAGCAACAACGATCACATCTTTACCGAGTTCCCTAAGAGGTTCCACAAGATAGGTAAAATCCCCGTCGCCACTCACCAAAATCAAGGTATGATATTCATCATCCTGCATAAACGCATCAGCGGTAATCCCAACATCCCAACTGGTTCCGTTAGTTTGCCTGCTGCCTCTGTTATAGTGAAAATACCTCTTCTTGATGTTGAAATCTAACTGGCGCAAAGCATTGATGAAATTAGTCTGATCATGGCCAGAACTGACAACTAAGTAAGCAGTTGCATTAATTACAGGATTAGTGCCCCGAACTACGCACTCCATCACAAAGTCTAACAATGCTTTAAAATCTACTCGGTACTCAGGACCAAACACATGCCTGCATGAGTACCAAAGATTCTGCACATCTACTGCCATAAAATAATTCTGCTGCTTGGGCATATCTATTTCTTTACCGTATTGGCATTACAACTACAATGTAGTACAACTTTCCCGCAACCTGTACACCTAGGAAGTGGTGCTGGCTTTGGTTTCCCAGTATTTTTCGGCGGCATGTAGGTGCTCCTCTTTACTTACTACCATAAAAGTCTTCAACGTAATAGTTACTGTACCGTTTGTACGAACTGAAGAGTCATATTCAAATTCTGCCCCCTTGTACGGAGCCAAAGTATTTAAAGCTATCCAATATTCAATATCCATCATCACAAAGATAGGGATATGGTTCTTGGTAAAAACCAAGATAGGAATTTGATCGCTAGGACACTCATCAGTAGTTTGCTGCCACCACTTCCACACAGCAGATTTAGCTGAGACTAGGAAGTTATGGAATTTACCCAAACACTCCTGATTCTTACACTCCACATGAAAAGGAAAATCTTTAGCAGGAGTACAAATATCACCAGCTAGATTATAATCAAATTTAAGCTGACTTCCGCCGGACATCGGTGTGCGAAAAAACTTAGAATCCCACCAAGGCTCAAAAAGCTTTCCTACTTTTCGCTCAAAAACCCCACCCTTGGTCTTGGCCATTCTGCCGGCTTTAGATCGCCTTGACTCCCGGCCAACATTATCCGGTACACCAATAATCTCGTCTACAGGCAACTCTACCTGCTGCAAATGACCTATATTCTCTAAAAATCTAGGCTTCTTTTTACGGGGCTTTAGCCTCAATTATAATTCCTCTTAGGAGTTTCCTCTACAATTTCTACCTTAATCAGTTTATGACTCTCAGGGTCCATAGTGTGCCGAATGATATAATTATCATTCAACCAAGCCTTGAACTTCTTTGAAGAAAGTAGTGCTCTGAATACACTAATTAAGTATTCGTTAAACTCTTCGGGAGACATATCATATGCGTCGTCCATAATCTCACCTTACAGCAACTAGCCTATCCCACGCAACCGAGAAACACCAAGTATACTGTAGTAGTCTCTACTTTTTTCTCCTTCTTTTTTTAGGAGAATACTTAATACCCAATTTTTTCCGCTCTGCAGAGCCAATCTTTTTTGGCTCTAGAAATTCATCACCACTCACAAATCTGACAGTCTCCCCCTCATACGTGGTACGGACTAATACTACAGACTTCCCACCATGTTCTAAAAACCTGTACCCTCTAATAGCTATCCCTTTATATTTCTTTCTAAGGTACTCCGATACTTCCTTAATCATCCAGTCCTATGATATAAAACAATAAATATAGAAACGAAATCACCACCACATCCAAATTCACGTCATTAAAATCTGGGGAATTCGGCTGTTCGACTGTAGGTCTAAACGAGAGCCTGCCATACAACCACACACCAAACATTACCAGATAATAAACCGCAACTAGAAAAAGGAATAGATAGAACTTTCTCATCCCAGTTTCTTAAAAGGGTACCCAGCAGTCTTGATAGACTTATTAAAATGCCTACCTACTGAATCAGCCTGAAGAAGATCAAAATACTCTCCCTCGGGAACCCCCTCGTACTGATATATTGCACCATTGTTAAATATAACCTCTAAAATTTCTTCATCTTTAGCATACCCAATCGACTTAATATTAGACGAAGTAACTGCCACATGCCCAATCATTTTATACGCTCCTCTATACTCACAAAACTTTTTATCATCTTACCGTGATTCTTCTTAGTGTGTACCTTATCCCGAAATACCTCGACAGGATACACATCAATTTTACCGAGAAATTCCTTCTTGTCATAATGGGAGGAGAAGGCTTCTCTTACCTGAGTCCTGTTATCGAACCCAAGAAAGCATTTATCCTCGTCATAGCCCCAACGCTTTCCAGACTCATCCGGGGCCTTTGCGCGGACTATAAATACTTTTCTGGAAAACTTATTTGGCCCGATAAAGCAATCCACTTCATCGCCGTCAACACCTAGAGTGCCCCGGATATACCCATAATCTAGTTTCATACGAGTGGCCCAAGAATTACCATCCCGGTCCGTACCCCTACGCCAACTACCGCGTTTATTCTCTACCGAGATAGGAAACCCTTGAAAGAAATATCGCCCCTGTAACTTATGATAAGCTTTCACAAGATTATCAGAAACAGAAATAGCTTCTTTCCAAGAATTCATTTTACCTCCACCTCAAAGACAACTCTACACCCAGATGATACGTCAGTGCCCGTCATGTAGTCAAGGTGAAACTTAACATGCTCGTTGATATATCGCCTAATCTCAGAGTTACTCGCAATACAGAGAGATCCATCTCTCCCCATTGCATGAATTACCCGTCTGGGGATAACAATAGTTGGGTCAGAATTCTGTAGCTCAATACTATACTCCTGCCCTTGTGGCGTACCACACCACTGACAGAAGCTAGCACCCGACATACTCTCTCCACCACAAGAGGGGCATGGACTGTGCTCCTCAGACGTTACTTCAGATGTTGCCTCGGGTTCTACAGGCTCCTCCAATTTAGGAGTCATCTCCCCCACTACCGGCAGGGGCGCATACTTGTACTGAAATTCTCTTCCCTTCTTTCGCTTTAAAAACTGATCAGGATAAAGCCTATGTACAAGAGTACAATACTGCTGCAATGTAGCCCTCTGTAGCGGGGAATATCCACTAGATTTATTAAATTTTCGTAAGATACTACCTGGGCTAAACCATTTATTCTTAGGCGCTACATGCTTAAGTGCTACAGCCACCGTAACCGACCGCTCATCCCGTCGAGCCCTCCAATCAACAGGCGGCTTTGTCGGTTGCGTGGGGGCAACCGTAGTAGAACTGGTGCCATTTCCAGAATTAGAAGGATCTAACAAAAAATACCTAAACGCATCCGTATGTGAAACTTTACCCCTACCTAAATACTCTGGAAAAGCTCTATATACAAGCCCCAGATATGTTCGGAATGTTTTCACACTCATCTCAGTATCAAATTCCGCATTAAATCTGTCTACAGTAGCTTGAACTCCCAACACACCATCAGGCGGAATAAACGCCCTAACTCTCTCCAAAAACTGAATCTTCATATTATCTGTCATAACTGCCATAATATTATTCTCCTGAAACATAATAATGGCTAACTATTTGTCAACCGTGGTCGGGGCAGAAGGATTTGAACCTTCGGCCTTCTTCGGTCAGAGTGGTCGGGGTCGAACCGACGACCTCTGCGCCCCAAACGCAGCATTCTTCCACTGAACTACACTCTGGTACTTTTTAACACACTACACTCCAATGTCAGTCATTTGTACTCCTTTCTGGTGGCACATACTCCAACTCTAGGAATGCCCACCCATAAATTTTACCATCATCATGCTTTACTAGGCCACCATTGCCATTCCCAGACACCTCATGCATGACTCCAGTGATGGGGGAGTCAAAGCCCTTTGGTGTTTCGGACCTGCGAAGCCTTACCCGGTCCCCAACATCGAATCTAACCAAACCATCATCCTCGTCATACAGTCTCATATACCCACCTAATTAAATAAGTATGGCTGCCAGTGCTCGTGATACTTCCCTCTAAGATACGCAATCCTAGGAGCGTGTGGGGCCACACTCAAACGCATCTCAGCTTCTTTGGGTGTTCTCCCACCCTTCTTGTTATTACAAGGAAAGCAAGAAAGCACTACATTGTCCCAGATATCTTTCCCAGACTGGCACCTAGGAATAACATGGTCTTTGGTCATTCTAGACTTCGGGACATGTTCTCCGCAATACCCACACTTGCCCCCGTCTCTAATGTACAGAGCATCTCTGGACATACCATTTCTATTAAAGAATCTATGACCGCCATTTCTGTACCTAATAACTGTAGGCACTCTGTGTTCTCTATTCGGAGACCTAATTACCCGGTCTTCAGCAACATGAATCTGCTCGGCTCTACCAGAAAATAAGAGTACGAAAGCTCTCTTCCAAGAAACAATTTGCAGCGGTAGAAAACTGCTACTTAAAACCAGAGTGTTCATTGTTAATAAGCTTCCAACAATCTCTGCACCTACTATACCAATCCACAGCGAGCCTAGCATACTTAGATGTAGGACTACATCGTTGCACAGCCTTTCTCTTTGTGCAAACCTGTGAACCACTAATCTCTCTACAAATACTTGGCTGCCAATATAAAATTGGCCCCCTACCCAGCCTGATAGCTGCAATACTCCAAATCTGATTCGTGGTTCTTTTAGAGTACCCACAAACTTGTTTAACTTTGCCCAACACACCTTTAATTAGCCGATCTAGATAAAATCTGGCAGCTTCGGCATGGTCAAATACGTCTAGAGATTCCCCATACGCTTTGAGATACACCCACCTCAAACTATTCTTACGCTCTGTAAGTTTAATCTGAAACATCCCGCCACTGGTGTTGGAATCATTACATCGTGGATTACCTCCACAAGTAGGTCTCGACCGCATCCCAGATTCCCCACACGCAACGGCAAGTAAAACCAGTCGCATAGACTCAGGAACTTCTGGTCTTTGGGCCGTTATCCATAACAAATCTGAGGCTACCCATACTACTTCGGCTCGGCGCTCACTTCTGCAAGCTTCCTTATCTGGCCTACTGTAACATACGCAATTAAGAGCAAGATCCACAACTTCAGGACTTGCTACCAAATCTCCGGGTCTAGGTTGGGCTAAAAAAGAACCGACAATAAGTAAGATTATCATATAAGTGTCCTACCATTCTGCCTGCATACCCGCAAGCAATACATACCTCAACTCAACACCCGACACCATCCAGCATCTACTAGCACACTACCACAGTAGTCTCTCAGTGTCAACCTAAATCATTTATTGGATTATCTGACTCTTACCATCTAATCGCTGCACACAGATTTCACTATGGAAATAGTCAGCCAAACTATCTTGATGTGTGATCACAAATACAGAACTTCTATTCCGGGCTAATTCCTCTAACACTTTGACCACGTAATATGTGCCAGTCTCATCTATATTCTCAAATACTTCATCTAAGAGCAAAATATTAAATCGTTTGCCACTGCGACCAGCAATGAGGTCATTAATGGCGAGGGAGACAGCCAAATCAATTCTTCGCTTCTCCCCACCGCTATTCCCCTCATATGTTTGTGCTGCCTTACTATTTGTAACAGCTACATGGAAATTCTCTCGGAACTCCCCAGAAGCTAATCTCTTGACAGCATTAAACTCAACCTGAATCCCACCATCCGTAAGAATGTGGAGATATTTGTTGACTTGCTCGTTCAAGAAAGGAATAACTTTATCCAACATAAAGGACCGGATACCCTGCCGGGAGAAACCTTTTTTCCAAAACTCCAAATATTGGATATCCTCCCTGAACGCTGCCACCGCAGTCTTACCCTCCTCCACAGAAGCCCCTAAAACTTCTAGCTGACTTTGCTTCTTGAGCAGAATTTGATCCCAAGGATTCTTTCTACCGGATAACTCCTTAATAGATTTTCCCAAAGTCTCTTTCTTATACTGTAACGTAGATTTCTTCGCTTCTAGGGCACTGACACTTCTCTGCAACCTATTCAGTTCTGAGATCTCAGCATCTACATCATCCAATAACTCAGATACAGCCTGTGCTTCTGCTTCTAAATTATTCTTTCGTTTCGCATAGCCCCGCTCTAACTTAGCAAGACCCTCCTCTACCTTAACTAAAGAACGTTCTCGATCTTTAATCTCAAAATCGAACCCGTCTGATTTCTCAAGAATCTTCTTCTCAAGAATCATCCCGCCACAGTACCAACAATCCTCACCCTCAGAGTCTGGATCGCATAGCTTGTCTTTCTGCGCCCGCAATGTACTAATGTCCTTAGATATGCTATTTTTGATAGTGACTAACTTAGTCTTCTTCTCAAAATATTTTGCCTGCAGTTTATCTTTCTTCTCAATTACATCAACACCCATCAACTTTAGATTTTCTTGACACAATACTGCATCATCAAAATCTAATTCGCCAATGGAGGAGAGTTCTTCTACGACTTCTGAGAGTTCTTCTTCAACTCCCGAAATATTTTCCTCAACTGCAGCAATTTTCTCCGCGACGTCCTCACCGAAACTTTCACTCGACTTAAGATCCTCTGCGATGTCCTCCAGCAAACCGTCATAGAGTGACTGCTCCGTAGAGACCTGCCCCTCCATTAGTGCTAGATCTACAGCTTTCTGCCGCAACTCTGCTTTCGCCTCAGAGAAAGCATCTTGGAACACCTCAAGTTCAAGTATCTTCTCCAGACACTCTTTTTGTTCCTTATCTGTCAATTCTGAGAATCGACGCAAATTCTTAGAGTACCCTTGACCAAATACAATAGACGACGCAAACGTAGTTTTATCTACACCAATAAGCGCCTCAATAAACTCCTGGGTCTCCCTATTATCCTTACCTCTAGAGTCTACATCATCAATATACAGAAACAAATTATTCTTATACTTGGAGTGTTTGCGATATCTGGTTACACGAATAGTTATACCAGAATCTTCCAACTCAACAGTAACCGCGCAATTTCCGCCCACGTTACTGTTTATCACATCGTCTACAGATTTAAGGCTTCGGAGAGTGTCCCCGAACAGACCCCAATATACTGCTTCAATAATAGTTGATTTTCCGGCACCATTACTACCAGATGTGGCATCGTCTTTATTCACACCAGAGATTCTTACTAAACCTCTATCATGTAAATTCACGCTAACGTGGTCAACAATCAGAAAATTATCTATCTCTACAGATAAAATATTCATTTAAAGTATTACTTTTTCCCACCGATAATAAGAATCGGGAATCTAATCTTAAAAGAGTTCGTAACTGCTATAAAACCGTGCTCACATATCTTACTACACCTACCCGGAAGTCTCTTCCCATCTCCCCCATAATGATACTCTAGTTTTAAACTACAATAGGCAGGTTTGGATCGTAATCGTCCGATGGACGAGGCTTCAATCTCATGTAGGACCACCCCTCTAGAATCCTCAGATACTCGTATTACACTAAGCACTCGCCCGCTCTAAAAGATTCTTACCAACGGAGACTAGCCTCTCCTGATCCAAATCCCCTATACCGACTAAATCCGAAGAGATATAGTCTTCTAAAATACCATATACGCCACGATCTTCTGAGAACTCAATTCTTTCAGAAAATTCTTTCTTCTTTGCCACAGGCTCAAAATCAAAAACTACAGAAATAGCTCCCCGCTCCAAAAGTTTGATGCGCAATCTTTCCTTTCTAGCAGGTTCTATTTCATAATCTCGCACGACCTTGACAAAGCAATTTTCTACATCGTAATCTTTGGTCTTACCAGTAATGACCAAAAACTTAGGAGCCTGCGTGGGTACCCGTTCGATACTCCAATCATCGGTATCAATAACCATGAAAGTTTTCTCAACCCCAGCATCGTCCCACCGATGCTGCATGGCTGCTCCGATATAGTGGAATCTACCCCCCAACTGCTGTGCGATATGATAATGCCCTGAAAGTATCAAATCCCACTGATCGGGCTGTAGCATCGGTAACTCAAGCTCACAGGGCAGCACATAGTCACTGGGGCCGACCTTGGCCCCCTGTACCCCGTAGTGCATGAGCAGGACGGCTCTCTCAGCCCACGCAGGACGCTCTGCCAGCCCCCATGCGATGGCTTGGGCGATTAGCTCGCCGTCGTCCACATAGGGCACCGCAAACAGCGCGAGACCATCAGCTAGGTGTGCCCATCGTGGTTCGGAAACAACATCACAAAATCTATTAGTAAATCTTTCTAATGCGTGAATACTACCAGACTTATTAGCTTGATCATGATTCCCAGGAATCATTACAGTCTGGCTATCCATCGAATACGTACTAATACTTTGATGAACTTTATTATACGTGTCTACATCAATACTTTTTCTACGATCAAATAAATCCCCACCAAAGAGCACTACCCCACCGATGTCTCTAGCATACGCATACACTTGGTCAATAACTGCAAGTGCATCATCTACTCTAGAATTTCTACCCTCTGCCAGTATCTGCCCATTCTTAAAAGGGTGAGCATGAAGGTCGGAATACACAACTAATTTCATCTCTCTACCACCACCGAAACAGACGGTATATCGTCCATACTTATAAAAGCCACAGGAAATATCACTAACTCTATAAGCTCATCATCTATAGCTTGGGGTATAACTAAATGTTTAAACCCAAGAAAATTAAACACGAATGGGGAAGGGTCAACGTCCTTCGGGAGTTGATCATACGCCAGTGCTAATTCCTCCTCTATACACAACGGGGTCGAAGATAGCAATTGAAATTTTCCTTACAAAATCCTTGGTAACACCCAAAAGTTGGGCACTCCATATCAGAGAAACACTCCGGGTGAGGGGTCTCAGGCTTCAACCCATCCATAGTGACAGTGCCCACACTCAAACAAAACATAATAATGGCTAGCACAATAATCTCCTATAATTTTACCGAATCTGTGGCCCCAGAAACACTGTCCGAAACTTTAAGCCTAACAGGGAGATTTCCAGTAGAGGCTGCTCCCCCTAGAATCTCAATATCCACTTGGCCACCTTCTCGCAAAACCTTATCTAAGGATACTACTAATTCCATCTGTTTATCAAGTAATATTCTATATTTCTCTTGGGACTCCTGAATACTTCTTTGTGCGGCTACGTGCTCTAACATAGCTAATTGTTGCAATTCTTCTGGGGTACTGCCTATTACACTTAATCTCTCTAGTAGTTCTTCAATCCTAGCCCTAGTGTCATTGGGGGTAGAAATTCTTAGTGTAGGTTTGTCATCTTTCATTTATTCAAACTCGTCTGCGTCAGAATCATTCAGAATCCGGTTTACTTCCTTCACTGATAGATCCACCCCCCTTCGACGAATCATCGCATGAAGGTAACTCACTGCCTTCTTCTCCAGATCCTGAATCTCCACCTCCACCTTTCTCTCGTGAGCCATCGGGGTTATCTCCCCCTCCAGTTGAATCTCCACCTTCAGATTGTTGTAGTTCCCCAGATTGATCGTCCTCTGGAGAGTTATCGCTGCCCTCTTTATTTCCACCTGATAAATCCTCTCTAAGCATTGCCTCTATCTTATCCAATAACCCAGACTCAGCCAAATTCTTGATTGAGTTCTCTCTACCCTGACCGATTCGTTCCGAATTATACGAGAACCACGCGCCTGATTGGTCAATCAAGCCGTAGTCCACCGCAAGATCAAAAATATCCCCGTATGAATTTATACCGTGGCCCCAAATAATATCAAACTCACACTCTTGATGCGGAGGAGCCAGCTTATTCTTCTTAATTTTGACCCTGACCTTGTTCCCGTACTCTTTGTCCCCATGCTTCAACGCACCAATACGTCGAACGTCTACCCGCACAGAGGCATAGAACTTTAAAGCATTCCCCCCAGTAGTAGTTTCTGGGGACCCAAACATGACACCGATTTTGTGACGAATTTGATTAATGAAAATCAAACAAGTATTTGTCTTACTTATAGCCCCAGTAAGCTTCCGCAAAGCTTGGGACATGAGACGGGCCTGCAATCCTACATGAGACTGCCCCATAGCCCCATCAATCTCAGCCTGAGGAACTAGTGCGGCTACAGAGTCTACAACAATGATGTCCACAACATTTGCGACCACCATTTCCTCAACAACATCTAAAGCCTGTTCCCCTGAATCCGGCTGAGCAAACAATAATTCATCCACATCAATACCTAACTCAGCAGCATACCCCAAATCCATGGCATGTTCTGCGTCAATAAATGCAGCCACACCACCAGCCTTCTGGCACTCAGCTATAGCGTGTAAAGTTAGAGTTGTTTTGCCCGAAGCTTCAGGACCATACACCTCTACAATTCGACCCCTAGGATACCCACCAATTCCTAGGGCGAGATCGAGGCCAATACTCCCAGATGAAATCACACCAACTTTAGGAATATCAAAATCACCCATTCTTCGGAGAGTACCTTCCCCAGCCTTCTTATTGATACTACCAATCAACTCCCCGATAGCTTCAACTTTTTCAGCACCAATTCTTTTATGCTTATGAACTACTCGTTTTGGAGCCTTCCTCTTACTACCCCGACCCTTAGGAGCCTTCGCAGCTTTTTTCGCCGCCCGCTCTTTGTCCCTAGCAGCCTTCTTCTCTGCCTTCTCTTTTTCTTTAGCCGCTTTCAGTTCTTCTTTAGACGGGGCGAGGCGCATTCTCATATCAAACTCCGGTACGAAGGAAACCTCCCCCCACAAAAATGGGGGGAGGTCCAAGGTCAGATTGGCAGGTGCTTATTTCTTCTTCTTATTGATAGCCGCTTTGAGCTTCTGCTTGATGTCAGAAACGGCGCTATCCCCGGAACCCTCTTCTGAGGATTCCGAATCGTCGTCCCCCCAGCCCTCATCTTCATCATCAGAAGTGGGGGTGTCCTGAACACCAATCTCTTCTGCAGCGGCATTGATGTCTTCGGAACTCGTAAGCGCTGCAGGAGTCTCCTTAGCGCTCTCAAATTCTTCATCATCATCGCCCGCAGGAAGACTGCCCGCCCCAGCAGGTCCAGAAGACATCGCCTGACGAGGTTTACCGGAACGTGGGTCCAAAGTCCCATTGAAGATTCCCTCTTGCACAGAGTAGGGATAAACCTTCAGTGGGTATTCTTCATCCAAGTCATACAAGCTGTCCAAGGCGTCCAAGTGCTCCAGCAGGGTTTCTTTCCCGCGCACCCGAACAGAATACTTGGTCCAAGTATTCCCACCTTGCTCTCCCGTAATCTCCGCAGAAACCCGAAGATCTCTACCCGAAAGTGGGTGCGCCAAGTCACCATACTCCGGGTCCTGAAAATACCCTTTCAAGTCGCGGAACACGGTCTGGGAATACTGCCAGACCTGAACTTTCGGAGTACCATCCTCGTTAGTTGGATCATCTAAATCCAACACGTTACTCATGTAGTTGGTACTAGCCTTAATCTTCCGTGCAATACCCACAAAACGCGGGTCACCGGAGTTGTAATACTCATTAGTCTGGGAGCAGTGATAGCAAGACTCTTGAGCGTGCGCCCAACTACAAGTCTGAGGCGGCACCTTCCCCATACCGTAAGGCACGTTCCAGTGCTGCTTACGGACAATGTAAAACTTGGTAGCCGTGGGAGC
>Ga0209756_1002988_pt1 | contig 14044 bp, 14 predicted proteins | sample ETNvirenome_6_85_FD_184071 | JGI IMG/M metagenome (GOLD analysis project Ga0209756, IMG submission 184071) | Marine viral communities from the Pacific Ocean - ETNP_6_85 (SPAdes) (version 3) | ecosystem: Environmental > Aquatic > Marine > Oceanic | place: Pacific Ocean | collected 2013-06-19
TAACAAAAGATCTTAGCGCTGCTTCACATAAGCCGCTTGGGCAACCAATTGGACCAAATATAGGTACCGACCCCAAACACCCTTATTTAAACAAATGGGCCGAAATCGCCAAAACTAACGAACAAGAGAAATTTGATTTGGCCGCGGGCCTACAAACTGCCACAGAAGATTATATCAGATCAATATTGGCTAGCATTTTAGACCGAGCACAAGATGTTGAAAATATTTGTCTTTCCGGCGGCGTTACTTTAAATTCAGTTGCTGTAGGAAAAATGTTTGACTGGTTCCCACAAATAAAAAACATTTATGTTACACCGACACCTCACGACGGAGGATTAACAATTGGGGCTGCTCAATATTTATGGCATCAAATACTAGATAATCCACGAATTGAATGGAAGGACAACTTTACTCCCTATCTTGGGTTTGAATATAATAATATTGAAGAGACCCTTGAAAAATATGATAATATCTCACATGAAACATGTACTGATACTAAAATTGTTAATTTATTAGACAAACAAAATATTATTGCAGTATTTGGAGGAGGATCTGAGTCTGGACGAAGAGCATTGGGTAACCGAAGCATTTTGGCTGATCCACGAAGCCCCGAAATGAAAGACATTATTAATGAAAAAGTAAAACACAGGCAGTGGTTTAGGCCATTCGCACCCTCTATTCTTCGCGAAGAGGTCAAAAATTGGTTTACAAAGGATAAAAATAGCCCATATATGAGTTTTGTTTTAAATTTTAAAGAAGAAGTCAAGGATAAAGTACCAGCAGTTGTACATTTAAATGGAACAGCTAGGCTACAAACTGTCACAAAAAATGATAATAAATGGTATTATAATTTTATTAAAAAATGGTATAATAAATCTGGAGTGCCGATTGTACTAAATACAAGTTTTAATGATAGGGAACCAATTTGCGAGACCGCAGAACATGCCATTAATTGTTTTCTTAGAACAAACATTGATTATTTGTATTTTTATGATGAGAAAATACTAGTGAGGAAAAAATGAAAGTAACCATAGGGGTGATAAATTATAACAGGCTTTTTTATTTGAAAAGCTGTGTGGAGTCATTAATACAATCTATTGAAGATTATGATGGAGAGGTAGAGTTTATTTGCATCGATGATAACAGTAAAGAAAAAGGAACAGAAGAATATTTACAAAATTTATCTGAACGCGGCTGGAAAATTATTAACCAAGAAGATCACAGAAAAAAAACAAAGGCAGATATAAAAGAAGTTAAAGACTTAATTGATGAATATTCCGCGGCCTTAAATATCCTTCATCAAGAGTCTACTGGCGATTTAATAGTTCCACTCCAAGGAGACATGCAGTTCGTTAGAAAAAACTGGTTACAAGATTATGTATCTTTGTTCTCTGAAAGAGACGATGTTTTTGTTGCTGTTTTAGACGCGCAAAGAAAAGTTAGACTTGATCGTGCTTATTTTACAAACCACACAAAACATGGAAATAATATTTTTGTAGTCAACCCTTCTAGGATAGTTCCAGGAGCAGGAGATTGCTTTTATAAACGAGAGTATCTAGATGAAATGGGCGGATGGAAAGTCGGAGAAAACAACAATTCAGAAGATTTATTTACACAAACAGCAAACAAAATGTTCCCCGATAAGAAAGTTTTTATGCCTTGGCTACCTGTATCTATAGCAATCTATACAGATCCTAGAGGAACTATGGGCCGTGTAAGAGGAAATTCGCGCTACGGCTTGTACTGGGAGGCCTTAAAGGATAATATGTATTATGAATGGGTTGATTTAAAAGACTTAGAAGTAAGTACAAGGAGGCCATTATCTATAGAAGAGATGGCAGTAGCTAATGGCGATTGGGAACTGCCGGTAGATAAACAAGGAAATTGGAAGAAAAATCCAATTAATTGGCCAGCAGAAACAGAAAACGTCCCATGCGAAACAATCTATTAACGAGGAAAAATGAAAGTACCACAATCTATGCCACACGTTGGAATGGAAGAATATGAAGCAATAAAACAATGCTTTGAATCTAATTGGATCACAGAAGGCCCTTTGGCAAAAGAATTTAGTGAAAAACTTTGTGAAATGACAGGTGCTAAATATGGAGTACTTACACCCAATGGCACTTTAGGGCTAACTTTGGCTCTAAAAGCTATTGGAGTTGGACCTGGAGATGAAGTTATTGTACCAGATTCTACATTTTTTGCTTCTGCGACTTCTGTTGAATTTTTAGGAGCCAAGCCTGTTTTTGTAGATATTTGTGAAGATCTTCAAATTAATGTTGATGATTGCGAGAGAGTCTTAAGTGATAGAACAAAAGCAATTATGCCAGTACATCTTTTTGGATTTACCCCAGACATGAACAAGGTAGAACAATTTGCTAGAAAACACAATCTTTTAGTTATAGAAGACGCAGCGCAAGGTTTGGGGATTAAATGGAATGGCAGAAGTTGTGGTAACTTTGGAGACGTTGCGAGCTTTTCATTTTTTGCTGATAAAACGTTGACAACATGTGAAGGTGGGTTCGTAACAACAAGCAGTGAAGAAACATATGAAAATTTATTGTTTTTAAGAAATCAAGGGAGAAGAGATCGAGGCACTTTTGTTCACCCTAAAATAGGATATAATTTTAGAATGACAGATATACAATGTGCTATCGGCTTGACACAGCTTAAAAAATTTGATAGTATTATAGAGAAAAAGAATCATATTCATAAAAAGTATACAGAAGCATTTTCTGGTTTCGAGCATGTTGAAGTATATCAGCCATCAAAAGAGGTTGATCCTTTTATCCCTTTTAGGGTAACTCTAAAAACGAAAAACAATGAAGCTAGTCAATTGATGGAACACATGAGAGAAAACGAGGTAGAACCGAGGATGTTTTTTTACCCACTTCATTTGCAGCCAGCGTTTGCTGATTGGTTAGATGACCCTCGTTACGATAGAGAGCATTTCCCTGTTGCAGAAAAATCATATGATAATGGGATATGTTTACCTTCTTTTGTTAACATAACTGATGAACAAATAAATTATACTTGTGAAGTGATAAGGAATTATTATAAATGAAAGATACTAAAGATAAATTAGAAAATATTTTAAGCCTTGCTTCTGATTATATTAGCGAAACAAAAAATAAAAAATGGGTGGAGGGAGAAGATTGGGTATCCTACTCTGGGCCCTATTTTGATGATCAAGAATATTTGGCCGCACTAAGGGTGTTGCTCGATGGCTGGATGATCTTTGGGAAGAACGCAAGGCAGTTTGAAATAGAGTTCCCTAAGCACCTTGGGATGATCCACGGATCTCTAACAAATTCTGGAAGCTCTGCTTTATTATTGGCAATGTCAGCATTAAAATCAAGAAACCTTTATAATCTTCCAGAAGGAACAAAATTTATTACGCCGGTAGTTTGTTGGCCAACCACTCTAAGCTCCATGATACAAAATGGATTTGAGCCGGTTTTTGTTGACGTAACATTACCAGATTTAAATTTAGATTTGGATCAAATGGAACAAAAACTTAAAGAAGACCCTGAAATCCGCGGAGTCGCCTTTGCTCATGTATTGGGCAATCCTCCAAATATGGATAGACTTATGAAATTGGTAGAAGAATATGATTTAATTTTCGTTGAAGACGCTTGTGACGCATTAGGATCATATTATGATGGTAAAAAACTTGGATCTTTCGGCCATATATCAACTTGCTCTTTTTTTCCTGCCCACCACATGACAATGGGAGAAGGAGGGTTTGTAGCTACTAATAATGGAAAAATTAGAAAAGTAGTAGCAAGTATGAGGGATTGGGGGCGCGCCTGTTATTGTAATACTGGAAAGCCCGGATGTGTTTTACAATCAACAGCTTGTGGGAATAGATTTGGAAATTGGCTTCCTGGCATGCCAGATACAATTTATGATCATCGATATGTATTCGACGAAGTTGGATATAACTTAAAGCCACTAGATTTACAAGCGGCCATGGGCTTACGACAGCTTGAAAAATTACCAGAGCTTGATGCTGCTCGTAGACACAATTTTAAAGAGCTTATTTCTATTTTTAAACCCTACGAACAATATTTTCATTTACCGGAAGCAACTGAGAAATCTGACCCATGTTGGTTTGCATTTTTATTGACGGTCAAAGAAGGTGCACCATTTACTCGCAATGATATTGTTCTGCATCTAGAAAAATCAAAAATTCAAACGCGCTCCTATTTTGCAGGAAATATTTTAATGCACCCTGGATATAATCATATGGCTAAAAAGTATGGTAATTTAAATGAGACATTTCCAATTGCAAATTTGGCGACTACCAGTTCATTTTTTGTAGGAACTTATGCTGGAATAACAGAAGAAAAAATGAATTATATTAAAAAGGTTGTTGACAGTTTCTTTAAAACGATTGTGGAGAAAAATTGAAAGTTTTAATTACCGGCGGCACGGGTTTTATTGGTGCGCATCTAACCAAACATGTTTTATCACAAGGACATACAGTCCATATATGTGACAATAATGTCCGCGGAACAAAAGATATTTTTATTGACAGCTTGATTAACCAGGGGGCAAAGTTTATTAAATGCGATATTACAAACATGGAAGAGCTTTCAAAGTTAGATAAAGATTATGATATTGTTTTTCACTTAGCTGCTATAAATGGGACAGAAAATTTCTATACCATTCCTTATGAAATTATGAGAGTCTCTATCTTAGGGACAATGAACTTACTAGAATATTTTAAAGGGCAGAAGCTTAAATTTGTATATTCCTCTTCATCAGAAACTTATGCATGTACTTTTAAATTTAGAAAAGATCTGATACCAACACCAGAAACAATAGATCTTTGTATTAGTGATATTTTTAATCCAAGATATTCATACGGTGGTAGTAAAATAGCGGGAGAGTTATTGGTTGCTAATTTTTCTTATCAATATGAATTAGACTATAAAATCATTAGATACAATAACATATATGGCCCGAGACAAGGATTCAAACATGTGATACCACAGTTTATAAAGAGGGCTTTTTATAAAGAAGATCCGTTCAATATTTACGGTGCGGACCAAACAAGAGCATTTTGTTTTGTTGACGACGCAGTGGAAGCTACAATGAAAATAGCCCTGATAGATAAAAACGGTATATTCAATATTGGCAATGATGAATATGAAATGCTCATAATGGATTTAGCCAAAAAGGTTGTTAAAAAATTTGATTACAATCCTAAATTCGAATTAAAAAAGCCCCCTGAAGGCAGTGTAAACAGAAGATGTCCGGACACATCTCTTTTAAGAGAGACAATTGATTTTTCGCCCAAATATGATATTGATTATGGACTAGACAAAACAATAAAGTGGTATTCTGATTATTATTCTAATAATGTTATATCAAATTCTCAATTTTTATAGGTGATTATATGAAATGTGCATTGCTTTTGCCCGGCCACATGCGACACTACAAAAATACTTTTTCAAATCAAAGTGAAACCATAATAAACCCAAACAATTGTGATATATTTATATCCACTTCAAATTTAATAACAAGCTGGGTTAAACCTCATGAATATGCTGCCGAAGAAAAAGATATAGAAACGCTAGAAAAAGAAATACGATCAGTATACGGCGATAGATTAAAAGGCCTAGTAATAAACCCTGAAGAAAATGTCGACGTCATTCCAAGCCCGTTACAATGGAAAAGACTTAAGGAGTGTTTTGAACAAAAAACTTTATATGAAAAGGAAAATGACTTTCAATACGACGCGGTGATCCGCGCAAGAACAGATTTAACTTATTCGAGACCTTTGAAGATAAACAAAGAAGATCTAAAGGACAATAAAGTATCTTTGGTCAGGCATTTTGATAGAAAAATACCAGTACATGACCAATTTGCATATGGACACCCAGAATCTATGAGAAAATATTGTGAATTAATAAGTGTGTTTGCGCCACGCGATGTTGGTGGGAGGTCTGAAGAACAACTGTATAGATGGCTAACTAAACAAAATATTGACATTCAGTATATGAATAACTTCTATTTTAAAATGATGAGAGGCAAAGAGTGAAGATACATATTTGTTATGATATAAAAGATACTCCTCATGGAGGAGCGAATCAGTTTTTAAAAGCACTAAAAAGCAAATTTATAGAAAGAGAGATATACGCCAACAATCCGGAAGATTCGGATATAGTGTTGTTTAATAGCCACCACAATATAAACAACATAGTCAACACTAAGCGTGCTTTTCCTAATAAAATATTTGTTCATAGAATTGACGGCCCAATGAGACTTTATAATGATATGAATGACAAAAGAGATTTTATTGTCTATAAACTTAATGAGTTGGCGGATGCCACAATATTCCAAAGTCAATGGTCTTATGAACAGAATTTAAAATTAGGATTTTACTGCAAAGCACCAACAGCAGTTATACACAATGCACCAGATCCGGAAATATTTAATTCAAACTATAATAAAAAGAAAAATAATAAACTGAGATTAATAGCAACTAGCTGGTCTGATAATATGAAAAAGGGGTTTAAATATTATAAATTTTTAGACGAGAACTTAGATTTTGAGAAATATCAAGTTTTGTTTGCTGGTCGATCACCTATAGAATTTAAAAATGTTGAGATGCTGGGAGCACTATCGTCAAAAGATTTAGCCATATATATTAAATCCAGCGATGTTTTTATAACCGCTAGCGAAAATGACCCCTGCTCGAACTCTTTAATAGAAGCTTTGTCTTGTAAAGTTCCAGCAATTGCTTTGAATAGCGGAGGACACCCAGAATTAGTTAAACAAGGTGGATATTTGTTTGAAAATAATGAAGACTTAGTTAAAAGAATCAATGACATAACTTATAATATTGAAACTTGCAGAAAAAATATTCAAACAAAAACAATCAACGATGTAACTGAAGAATATATAAATTTTTTTAAAACCCTGGTGCAATAAAAAATGAAAAAATTAAATATTATATTTCCTATGGCCGGCGAAGCTCAAAGATTTGGGTATGATTTCAAGCCTTTTTTAAAATTAGGCGACCAAACCTTCATTGAACATGCTGTAGAACCATTCTATAAATGGAGAAAGCATATCGATAAAGTATATTTCATTTTTAGAGAAGATCAAGAGCAAAAGCACAATGTTATAGAATATTTAAAAACAAATATAGATCTTGACACCAATCAGATGGTACCAATTATTATACCTCATAAAACCGATGGCCCATTACAAACAGTCACCGCTGCTCTAAAACAAGAACACATAAAAAATGCTATAATTTGTGATTGTGATCATAAGATTAATGTAGATCGGCTTTTCAATAAAATTATTGCAACTAATTTTAAAAAAACAGTAATTCCTGTTTGGCCAATTGACGAATCTGAAAGTAAAAATTGGTCAAAAATAGTTCTGGACGACACAGAAATAATTAATATAGTTGAAAAAGAGGAGGTAGACTTTAAAAAATACACCATCTGGGGAATTCTTGGGTGTATTTACTTTTCAAGCACAGATTATATTTTAAACACAAAAGGAATTTATATATCGGATGTCTGTAGAAATATATTAAAAACTGATAATAACTTGTCTTTTTCTACAACAGAGCAAGCGTATTTTTTTGGCGACACTCAAATGTTAGAAAATTGTATAAATCAGCGTCGCAATGAATGTTCTTTATTTTTTGATATAGACGGAGTACTTTTAAAACATAACGACAATTCAACAAATGACGTCGAAAAAAATCTACCATTAATTGATAACATCAAAATTCTAAAAGACTTAAAAAAAGAAAATCACAAAATTATTTTAACAACTGCTCGCAGTAAAAAATATCGCCCCGGACTTGAAAATCTCTTAAAGGAATTGGGGGTTCCATACGACGAATTGGTAACAGGCTTGGCTTCTGGTCCTAGAATCTTAATCAATGATAGAAAACCATCAAAGCCGTTTACACCACAGGCAAATTCAATTGAAAATCACAGAAATGAATTTTTATCATTTAATATAAACAACATTTTAAATAAAAATCAAGAAATCATAAAACAAGACATGTCTGCAAATTCTGCTGCAACAACTCTTTTAATAGAGAAAAAAGATCAAATATTTGTAAGGAAGATCGTAAAAAAGAATATTCATGACTGGGAAAAACATGTCGATGTTTTAAAAAGGCAGTGCACAGATCTTGACAGATTTAATCATTTTCAACGAGATATTTGCCCAAGACCCATGGGCTCATTTGAAAATAATTTAGAATATTACTATGATTTGGAGTATCTAGTAGATTATCAAAAATTAAGCGACTATCCTCATCGAATACAAAGAGTGGTATTAAAAAGCTTGTTGTCTGATTTGAAAAAAAATGTTTATTGTTACAAAAAGACTTTAACGGAAAAAGAGAAAAAACAGTTCTTTACGAATTTTATTGAAGATAAGATAATGAAAAAATTGAATATTTTTTCTAGCCAAAACAAGATGATGAAGAAATTAATAAGTGGCGGGCCAATTATTATTAACAATAAAAAATATACCACTTTAAAAGAAATATTTAATAACAAAAATATCATTAAATATGCACCTACGATTATTAGTCCGGTACATGGGGATTTAACATTAGAAAACATACTTTATAATATTGTTTTAGATGATTATAAATTAATTGATATGGATGGTGCAAAACTAGTCGATACTCAATATCTTGATTTGGGCAAACTGTCACAATCAATTCTATCTAGGTATAAAGAGTGGAACGAGCACGATATAGATATCAAATATACACAAGGAAAGTTTACCTGTGACGCCGGCTGGTTTATGCCCAATAAAGACGATGAAAAGTTTTTAATTGAATTATGGGGTGAAGACCCTGACATGACTTTACAAAAGGCCATATTTTATATGTCAACCTATTTTATAAGATTCACCCCTTTCCGCTTAAAAAAAGGTATGAATCATGGTATATTTGCGTTAATGATGGCGGTGGTATGGTTAAATAAACTTGATTTAAGGAGCTAACATGGAACTTGATAATTTAAACGTAAAAATATATTATGATGGAAGCGACAGGATAAGTGATTACATCGATCAAGTAGATGGGGTGACCACAAATATTGGCTTTCTTAAAAAGTCTGGTATCTCGGATTACGCGAAGTTTATCACGGACACAATAAAGCTAAACAAAGATAAAAAACCAATTTCTTTTCAAGTTTTTGCAAAAGACATGTATGAAGCTAGAGAACAAGCATTGAAGATAGCTTCCTTTTCAGATGATATTTTTGTTAAAGTTCCAGTGATAGGGCCACATGGAGAAAGCTTTGCTTCTCTCATTAAAGAGTTGGTCTTTGAACATGGCTTAAACATAAATGTTACTTCCGTATACACAAAAGATCAAATTGATGAATTATCATTTTTGAATGAAACGAACAGCCCTACAATTGTTTCCATTTTTTGCGGAAGAATTGGAGACACAGGCCATCAACCCTTCGATATCATGGACTACGCAGTATCAAGATTCCGGAATAATAGCAATATTAAAACATTGTGGGCAGGTTGCCAGAGAGTGCATGATATTCTTTTAGCAGATGAAGCTAATTGTGATATTATCACAGTACCAGAAGGAGTTTTGAAAAAGGTAGATAGATTGGGAAAATGTTTACATGAATTTTCCCTTAAAACTTCTTATGACTTTTATATGGACGGATCGGAACTGGTGTTGTAAGGCGGAGATTAAATGAAGATAGAAGAAATATTAAAAGAAATCCCAGACAAGCGTGAATGGAAAACCACAACTACTCTTAAATTAAAAAAAGATATATATAAATTTTTTAAAAATAATGATTTAAATAATGGATGCGCCGTAGAGCTTGGCACACATCATGGGCACACTACACGAGTTTTGAGCTTTTTGTTCAAGAAGGTTATAACATATGATATTATAGATGACGGGCACTCTAAAAAATTCAATAAAGACCGTGACAATATATCACATCGATATCAGGATATATATCAATTTCCATGGTGGGAAGAATGTAATGAAGCCCAAGTGGTATTTATTGACGCCGTACATAAATATCAGGAAGTTTGCATGGACATAGAGAATTCTTTAAAAATAGATAATATTGAATATGTAATTTTTGATGACTATGGAATGTTTCCAGAAGTTAAGCGCGCAATCCGAGATGCAGTTAAAAATAAAAAATTAATACCAGTAAATTACATAGGGGAAGAGCGCGGTTCTGATTGCCGGCCAGGCAAATTGTTACAAGATTGGGAAGGAATTATCTGTAAAAAATGTTGAACAACGCCAGCCAAATATCTGTGTTTGGTGGGACAGGGTTTATAGGAAGCACATATTGTAAAATGTTCGCTGAAGAAACTGTAATAATCCCGCGCCTTCAAAAAACACCAGAAACAAATGATATTTTGTATTTTATAAGCACTACTGACAATTATAATGTTTTTGAAAAGCCGCATTTAGATATTGATACAAACTTGCACTTGTTAATCGACACTTTGGAAAGATGCAAAGGGAAAGAAGATATAGTATATAATTTTATTAGCTCTTGGTTTGTATATGGGAAAACAAATGATCTTCCTGCTAAAGAAGATTCTTATTGTAATCCAAAAGGATTTTATTCTATCACTAAAAGAGCAGCGGAGCAATTGTTGATTTCTTATTGCGAAACGTTTGATATCAAATACAGAATTTTAAGACTTAGCAACGTATACGGGACTGAAGACAAAAAAGCATCTAAAAAGAAAAACGCGTTACAATATTTGACAGGCGAAGTTGTTAATAATAGGGATATTAATTTATATGATAGCGGAGCTAATATAAGAGATTTTATGCACGTGGAAGATATATGCAGAGCTATAAATCTTGTTGTAAAAGAAGGGCCCTTGAATAATATTATTAATATTGGAAGTGGAGTTCCTCATAGTTTTATAGATATGATGAGTTATGTTAAAGAAAAAACAAACTCACAAAGCAAATTCACATCTATAGAGGCGCCAGATTTTCACAAAGTTGTGCAAATTAAAAATATGTACCTAGAGGTCACAAAGCTAAAGGACCTTGGATTCAAACAAAAATATAGTATTTGGAATGGTTTAGACATGTTAATTGATAACGCGAGAGACAATAAATGAGATTTGTTGTTACAGGAGGGCGTGGATTTATAGGGAGTCATTTTGTAGAAAAAGCTTTAGAACTAGGTCATAGCGTAATTGATGTGGATAAGATGACTTATTGTTCTAATTCGTCGCTTCCATGGGATAAAAATGAAAATTATAAACTTATTAAAAAAGACATAGTAGAATTAGAATACTTACCAATTTGCGATGTTGTGGTTAATTTTGCAGCAGAAAGCCATGTTGACAATTCTATTAATGAGACAACCCCTTTTATTAAAAGCAATATACTAGGAGTGCATAATTTATTAGAACTGGTTAGAGGTAAAAAAGAATATGATAGGCCTTTGTTTCTTCAAATAAGTACAGACGAAGTATACGGAGATTCTCCTGAAAAATATTTTGCAGAAGACGACAGGCTTTTTCCAAGTAATCCATATGCTGCTAGTAAAGCTGCAGCGGAAATGTTAGTGCTGTCTTATAACAGAACTTATGGAGTAGATTACGTTATAACAAGAAGTACAAACAACTACGGCCCTCGGCAATACAATGAAAAGTTAATACCTAAAACACTATATTGTATTAAAAATAATAAAAAAATTCCAGTCCATGGAGATGGCAGCTATCAAAGGGATTGGTTATATGTCGAAGACAATATTGACGCTATATTCACAATTATTGATAAAAAAATAACTAACGATATTATAAATATTGGTGCAAATAATCATTTTACAAATTTAGATGTGGTGAAAAATCTGTTACAATGGAGTAACAACAACGAAGATTTGATAACTTTTGTAGAAAACAGATGGGGTCAAGATAAAAGATATGCAGTTGATTGTAAAAAGATAAAAAATTTAGGTTGGAAACCAAAACATAATGAAGGGTTGTATAAATGGTTTTAAAAGATAAAATACAAATTGATTTCATAATTCCGTCGTATAAATCAAATATCTTAACACCTTGTTGTGTTAAAGCTTTTGAGAGAAATAAAGGGGAATATGATTTTAGATATATAATTGTTGAAAACGCATCGGACGAATCTTATAAACAGGATGTTTTAGATATATCTGAAAATGTTTTATGGGTGAACAATCTTAGCGAGAACACTGTTGTCAACAACAAACATGCTTGGGCGAATGCGGAAGCTATTGAAATTGGCCTCAAGCACACGACAGCAAAATATGTTTTTATATGCCACAATGACGTTGCAGCAACCAGTCCTACTTGGATGGATTCAATCTTTGATAAAGTAAACGAGGGGTATGAAATGGTGGGCACAAGGTTTGACAATCCCGAAAGCCAAAGGATTGGAGCCATTCATGCTTCTGGTATGCTTATCAATACAGAAATGGCCTTGAATACGCCTTCTGTATATCCAGAATGGGATGAGGAAACAAAAAGTTGGAAGTTGGATGTCGGGGATGCATTTACAAGATACTTTAGACAAAATGACTTAAAATATTTTTGTTTTCGCAATACCCACAACAGAAATATAGATTTTGAATTGTCCTCCCCTTACAATCAAGTGACATTTGATAGAGTAATCGACGACAATAACAATGTTATATATATGCATCTTGGCAGAGGATCTTTAAAAGAAAATTTTGGGCATACCAAGAAGGGCAAAAATATTTCTGATTGGAAAAATTTTATAGATCGAGAGATACTGGGAGAAATTAAACATGGCTAGATGCTTAGTAACAGGACACAAAGGATATATTGGAGAACACCTGTATAAAAAATTAAAAGAGCTTGGGCATGAGGTGCAAGGCATAGATTTGTTTGAAAACCACAATATACTCCACGATTTGAGAGAATATAACGCGCCAATGCAAGGCCAGTTCCATCCACATTATTATGATTTTAAACCAGAATATATTTTTCATTTAGCCTGTATCCCACGAGTGTCATATAGTGTTGAACACCCGGTTTCAACAATGGAAAACAATGTACTAGCAACAACTTATATTCTTAACTTTGCTAGAAAAATAGGAGTAAAAAGAGTTATTTATTCTGGCTCCTCTTCTGTAAAAGGAAATGGCGACGGACCAACAAGCCCGTATGGACTGCAAAAGTTGATATCCGAAATGGAATGCAAACTATACTCAGATTTATATGGCCTAGATACTGTTTCGTTGAGGTATTTTAATGTATATTCAGAAGATCAAGAAGCAGACGGTCCCTACGCCACAGCAATTGCAAATTGGACAAAATACATAAGAGAAGGTAAAATCCCCTTCATTACCGGAGATGGAAAACAAAGAAGAGATATGACGTACATAGACGATGTTGTATCTGCTAATATTTTTGCAATGGAACACAAAGAAAACTTTAATGGACGACACTACGATGTCGGTACCGGACGAAACGTTTCTTTAAATCAAATTAAAGAAATTGTTTCAAAATATTTCCCCGACTTAAATTTTGAATATGTTGCTCCTAGACCAGGAGATGTTAATATTACTTGTGCTAATATACTAGATTTAGAAAAGCTAGGATGGATGCCAAAAACAAAAATTTATGATGGGATTAACAAATGTTTTAGATCACTCAAGGAGGAATTAAATGGACGAGAATAAAAACATGTTTATGACAGATCAAGCAGTTGGTGCAGTTATGATGGCGCTACAAAGATCTTTACTGGAACAAAGCGATATTGTACCAGTGCTAAAAGAATTTAAATTTCGATTATCAGAGGAGGGCTTGATGGTAATGAATCCGCCTTTGGTTAAATTTAATGATGAGGTTGAAGAACAATTTCGAGATTTAAAAGGTGTTGATGTAGCAGTCGAACAACCAACACAAAAATAAAAATGCCAATTTACATATATTTTTGTGAAAAGTGCGAAAAAGAATTTAAGGCTTTTCACTCAATTAAAGAAAAATATATATCTTGCCATGAAATAGAAAAATGTAATGAATC
>Ga0209756_1002990_pt1 | contig 14042 bp, 2 predicted proteins | sample ETNvirenome_6_85_FD_184071 | JGI IMG/M metagenome (GOLD analysis project Ga0209756, IMG submission 184071) | Marine viral communities from the Pacific Ocean - ETNP_6_85 (SPAdes) (version 3) | ecosystem: Environmental > Aquatic > Marine > Oceanic | place: Pacific Ocean | collected 2013-06-19
TCGCGGGCGCAGCTTCAGGAAGGGCTGGCAAGAGAACGGCTTAACGAGAGATTGCTGGATCAGGATGCCCAGTTGCGGGCAACGGCGTTCCAGCAGGCGCAGGGTGCCTTTATGAGTGATGCGGAAAGAGCGCAAAGGGCACAGCAACTTGCTGATGCGTCTGGACAAGCGGCGGCAAAATTAGGGATCACAAGAGCAGAGCTTGCCGACCGAGCGGCTCAAGCGGAGGGCCGGTTTGGGCTGGCGGGAGAAGAGCTTGGCCTCAAGGCGGCTGGAGAGCTTGCCAAGTATGGCGGTCTGGAACAGCAATATGGCCTGCGGGCGGCAGATGTCTTGCGTCAAGTAGGCGAGCAGAGGCAGGCGCAGGAACAACAGCTACTGGATATCGGCTATTCCGACTTCCTCTCAGAGAGGGATTTCCCCAGGCAGCAGCTAGGCTATCTCAGCGGCATTATGCACGGTGTGCCGGTCAGTCCGCAATCTGAGACCTCTGTGTACCAGAGGCCTCCCAGTGGGGGACAGCAACTGCTCGGCTATGGGCTGGGCGGTCTTGGTCTGGCCAAAAGCATCTTTAGTTAAATAGAGGGGAGAAGAGCAATGGCTATTGGCCTGTCAATACTTGAACAAGAAGATGCCCTGAAGGGCCTCCCAACTCAGGCATTGCAGCAAATGATGCGGCAGCCTTCGCCTGATGCACCCCCCTTTCTGGTTGCGGCTGAGTTGAAGCGCCGTGAACAGATGAAAAAGGAATTTGTAGGCAAACAGGCAGAAGCTCAGACGGCGCAACAGGCCCCGACCGTGGCGCATCGTTTGGCTGGCCAGCAGCAGCCGATGCCGATGTCACAGGCTGGTGCCATGGCGGCTCCGCCCCAGCAACCCCCGATGCCCAAGGAAGCACAGCTTGCCATGGCTCTGTCAGGAGCCACGGGTCGGCCCCCTCCTGAATTGCCCACTGTTAATGCTCAGGAGGGATTTAGTGGTGCTGCGGTGCGAGAGATAGCCAAGGCCCTGCGTAAAGAGGGCACACGAACCTATGCCCAGAAGAAGGCGCATCAGCCATTTTCTTCCCGTGAACGGCCTTCTCCTGTGTACAATGAAGGCGGTCTGGGGGCTTTGATTACTGCCATAGTTAGGGCGCAGAGTGAGAAGTCGAAGGCCTATGGCGGCTTTGATATTTCCGAGGACATTCGTCTGCCGCGAGGGCGTGGCCGCACGGTAGCCGCAGCCAGACCGGTTGCGATGGCGGAAGGTGGGACGGGCAGTGGCACAACAGGGGATATTATCCAAAGTGTTGCTGAGGGCGGATGGAACACTCCTATGGCCATACTTGCTCGTTGGCTGGCGAAAAGGTCAAGGTCTAAACCTCGCGAGGACCAGTTGCCCGTAAGAAAGAAGGCCGCTGGCGGTATGGCAGGTGGCATTCTTTCCAACAGTTTACCCACCACATATGCGCAGGACGGGTTTAGATTCAGTCCTGAACAGGTGTTGGACGTAGAAAGAACGGGAGTTCCCCCTTGGGTTCAACAAGAAGTACTGCGCCGACAGCAGGACTGGGCAGAAAGGCCGGGTCTTGGGGTGGGTGCGGAAGATGCGGCATTATCTGCCGAACCGGTGCCAGCGCAGAGGGCTGCGACTGAGGCTGCGCCAGAGACTATGGAGAACGCGGCGGCTGTCACCCCCGCCTCACCGCTACCGTTGCCCACATCGGCTGAATTTTCTGGCTCCGAAGCAATAGGAGACGAGGTCTATGGTGCGGGATTAGGATGGCGGCGGACAGTGCTTTCAGGGCCACCGCGACAACCTCTGATCCAAGAAAGCCGTACCCTTATCCCCATCCCCGCAGCGGCAAGCGCGCCGGGTGCTAGCGACCCGGCTGGTCCAGCACCCAATCCGGTAGCAGAACAAAGTGTGCCGCGTGTTGCGGGCCGAACTGGGCGAGGTAAAGGGGCGCCTAAAACTAGAGTGGGAGAAGTAATTGAGAACCTTCTCGCACGGCCTGACAGCAAAAGAGGCATTGCGGCCATCGCGTCTGAACGGGCGGCGTTGGCCGCTGCCCTCAAGCCTTACGAGGGTTTCAACGATCCGGCAATTGGCGAACCAGTGGTTGATGAGGTTATTCCAATATCTGTTGGGGCACCTGTTACTAAGGAGGCTGCGGCTGAAGTAGAGGTAGCTAAGGCACCGCCCATTCCCAAGTTGGTTGTGAATGACCCCAAAAAGCTGAAGATGGCCGTCGCCCCAAGGGTAACCGTAGATACAGCGGGCGCACAAGTCGCCACATCTCCTGTTGACGGGGAAATAGTAGATGTGCGGGATATTTATAAGACTTCGCTGGACCAGTTAAGCGCAGGCACCCGCGAAGCATACGAAGATATGGATGCGAAGCTGAAGGAGGTGAGCAAACTAAACAAGGCTGACTTCAACAAATTAGGCGAGAGCTTCAAGGCGCTGGAGGATTTCTATAAGACCGGCAAATTGCCGGAAAGAATGCGCGAGAGCCGCATAACCAATCTTCTTCTGGAGTTGGCCAAGGGGTTTCTTGGGAAACCGACCATGCACGAAGCGCTAGAGGCCGGTATCGCAGGCTTTCAAGCGGTGGATGCAAAGGACAGAAAGCAATATGCGGAAGGTTTGTCGGCAATGCTGACGGCCAATCAGGCACTTTTGAGTGCCAAGGTGACGATGCGCAATGGCGAACTAAAGGAGAGGCAGGCGTTGCTTCGTGGGCGCAGGCAGGAGAGTCTTGGCAATGTTCAGCTTGCTACTGAGCAGATGAAGGTTGCCTCACAGGAAAATGAAAGGGTTCGGACTGCTGCATACCGTATCGAAATGGCTGGAATCGCCAGAATAAATGCCAATGCAAATCTATTAAATGCGCAGACCACAACGCTTCAGAAGAATATAAAGGGGGTTGCCGATGCCGATCTGACTAGGCTTCGGGCAGCCTTAGAGAGAGGCAAGAATGATCCTGCGTATAGGGCCACTCCTGAGTATCGGGCGGCAACAGAGGAATTGGGGCGCAAGTTTATTGTTGGTGAAGACGGAACGGCTCATCCAGACTTTTTGGTTTATGGCAAAATAGTTCAGGACATGACCAGAGTGCCCTCTGCCTATCAGGCTGAGGCGACACAAAGTCGATTTGATTCGCAGAAGGTGGCATTCATTACTCGTATTGATAGGGCGCTGGCCCCTCTGTTGGAGGGCCGAGCGAATACGGATAGAGAGTTGTGGAAAGCCATAGCTGCCAGCGCCAAGATACCGTTGCCTAAAGATGGAAAGATAGGATCGCAATGGTTTACGGATAACAATGCTGCGTTGAGAAAAGCTGCCCGGCTATATATAGGGGGGCAGATGGCAGGACAGGTGGGCTATACCGGTAGAATGGAGCAGTGGTTAAAAGACCGGGGATACCTTGGGCAACAAGGTGGTGCGGCCCAAGGGAGAAGGCCGACGAGGTCCCTTGAAGAGCTTACTACGCCTAAGACTAAGTCTGAGTAAGGTCTGAAATAGTGCAGTTTAATCAGCAGATATATTCAGACGCTCTGGCAGAGGGCCATACCGATACGAATATTGCGGACTTTCTTGCCGGGAAAGGCATGGGCATTACGAATGATCAGCTTCGTGAGGCCCGTGCTGAAGGATATACTGACCAGCAAATAGTTGGCTTTCTGGTAGACAAAATTTCCCAGGCCCCGCCAGAACCTGAAGAAGAGAAGGGCATTATAGAGGAGGCCTACGATGCCGCGAGCAATCTGTTCAGGGGCATGGGGTCCGCCTTCACCACGATGCCGGTCTCTGCCGTCAAGGGTACAGGCGCTGTCTTTGGCGCTGACCTTGAGGGCGAGTTTGTCAGCGATCTTTCCCAGACAGAACGAGATATACAGGAATGGTTCGGTGGTGATACCGACACCATGTCCTACAAACTTGGCTCCGCCATTGGCAGTATGGGTGCGTTTGTTGCCACCTCTCTGGCTGGCGTTCTTCTCGCCCCCGCTGCCGCTGTGCCAGCAGCCGGTGCCGCCGCCCTTACCTGGGGGGCGAGGCTTGCTCCCCTTGCTGCCAAGTATGCCGCCCCCGCCTTGATGGGCGCTGGTGCTGGCGCTGCCGAACAGACAGATCGCATGCGCCATCTGGGCGAGAAGCTGGGGGATGTTTCCGAAATAGACCGCAGGCTCTCCCTTCTCAGCGGCTATGCCGTGGGCACGTCGGAGATAGCGTCTCTGCGTTGGACGGTCGGGCTACTGCTCAAGGCCATTAAGAAAGATGCTCCGAAAGAGATAGTTAATGGATATGTGCGGTGGCTTGCTGCGGCTGGTGCAGAAGGTGCGCAGGAAGCTGGCGCACAGATTGCCCAGAATGCAATCGCCAGGGGATTTTATGACCCCAATATTCCACTGACAGAATCTGCGGCAGAGAACTTTGGCTATGGTGCTTCTGCTGCTGGCATCCTTCATGGCGTGCTTGCGCTCGCTCTGCCGAGGGGGGGAAGAGGAACGGGGACGGACGTTGTTCCAACGGAAGACCCCGCTGCTGAAACTGCCCCCGTAGATGAGCCAATCCTCGCCCTTGCGGATCAATCGACTCCGGTTCTTCTGCTTGAGGACTTGCGCCCTGAGAGCGAGAAGATGGCTGCTCCTGATGAGGACGGCGCAACAGTTGCCCAGACAATAGTTGATGATCTGGGCAGCGATCTCGTTCTCTCCTTTAACAACGGGGCTATAGCGACCGACGAGAACGGGACGCCGGATGCATATGAGGTGGGGCAGGACGAGAGGAGCCGTCTCTTTGTCCAGACCAAGTCCGGTCTTCGGGTTTCCCCCTATCTATCCACGCGCCAGCAGGCGGAAGCTGTGCGTTCCGAGCTTAACTTCAAGATTCCGGAAATTCTTGAGCGCCAAGACAGGGTGGAAACCGAGGCTCTGGCCCAGGAGTCGGTGCGGACTGCCAAGGAAGAGGATCGTGGCACCCTGCTTGTGGCGGCGAGGGCGTCGATGACATCTCCCGTCGTCAGGTTTGATGAGCTTACCGACAACGAGGCGGTGCGCATCAACAGCAGAAGGGTCAACACCCGAAGGCAGCCGTTCACCGAGGACGACTTCTTAACCGTCACCGACCTTTCTGATCAGGGCCTTGGCAGTGAGCGGATAGAAGAGCTATTGCCGCAAACGCCAAGGGTCTTCGGTGAAGATGAAAAGCTGGGCCTTCTGTCCTCTCTTGAGGAGAAGGGGTTCAGCAGTGAAGGCGCTGGGTTCGACAGGTTTGCCCGAAGGAAAACGGGCACAACAGACCTTGACGCAATGGGCAATGCCCAGTTGGAAATGTTGGAGACGGCAATAGAGGAGCTTCCCTCCTTCCCGGCAGGTGAACTGCGTTCTCTTCCTGTTATTCAGGAGCCAGAGTTTAATGCGCACCAATATGTTACGGCCATCAACACCGCAAGGCTGATGCCTGCTAGGCCGGATACAAATCTGGCAGAGGGGGAAATCCTAAAGTCCGATATCAACAAGAGCCTTGGCATTCGTGGCGGTCTTTCGGAAAGTATTCTGCAAGAGGCGGTGAAGCGTGGCGATCTCATCAAGTCAGCGAAGCGTAAGAATGCCTACACAGCTACCGATAAATACCGGCGGCCCTCCGAATACACCATCGCTCGACAGGTAGAGGGTGGGCCGAAAGGGCCTCTCAGGGGTCGTGTCAGAGAAGAGGACATAGAAGGTCTTGCCCCCCTTGAGCGCGGCGAACTGATAGAGCAAGAGGCGCGGGATGCTGCCGCTGCCGAACCCACTGCCCCGTTTGTTGGGGAGGGCATCAAGATACGGCGGGCAGAAACCGATGGCACCCCCGCATCCCTGGCTGAGGCCAGCGCTGCCTTCAAAGCAAAGATTGACCAAGCAACTGTTAGATCAGACGTGCGCGACAAACTCCAGAGCCTTGGTGGTGTGGACAAGTTTCTGGTAGACCTAACCAAACGACTGAGTAAAGTGAAGGGCCTTGAGGCTTCTCCTGTTGCGCTAGAACTTGTGAGCGCATTAGAGGGCGGTGAGTTGGGAGCCTTTAGCTCCGCCAAGATGACCATAGCTCTTGCCCTTGACGCGATCCGTAATCCGAAGGGCACCAAAGAACAGGCAATGCGAGACCTGGAGCAGGTTCTCGACCATGAAACCATCCATGCCCTGAAGATATTGGGTCTATTCACTGATGCCGACTGGAGAACGCTCACAAACTATGTCAAGAAAGCTGGCACCAGCAGCAACGAAACCTATTACCAAGAGGCGGTGGGGGATTATGAAAAATATGGCCTCTCCGAAGAGGGGCTTGTTGAGGAGGCAATTGCCAATGCCTTCAGTGACTTTGGCCGTGATAATCCAATCTATGTCAACGGCAAGTTGCAGAAGATTACCGGCAAGCCCCGTAATTTGTTTGACCGCATCGTTGATTTCTTCCGCAGGCTGCGGGGTGCTTTCTCAGACATGGATATTGAGAGCGCCAATCAAGTATTTACCGGCCTAAGAGAACCACAGACTGGCCCCGCTGCTCCTGCTCCTGGGGTGACCGCAGAACAACAGGCGCGGGCAGATGCGATAGCAAGGGAGAGGGGTCAGGCGGTTGCTGATGCCCCCGCCGATCTCTTTGCAGTGCGGCGTCCCGCTATTCCCACATCGGTTTACGATTTTGAGATTGAGACGCAGCCAACCGGGCTTACGGCTCTTCACGCAACAGTTCGCTCGAAGCAAGCTAACCTTCTTCACGGCTTAAACCAAGACTTTGGCCGGGATGTGGGGGTAGGCCCAGTGCAGTTGATGTCTTCTGAAGGCCCTGGTCGTATACGTTTGCGTGTTTTCCAGAATGAAAATTTAGATGAGTTCTGGGATTATGTGGAAGATTACATTTCAGAGCCAAGGCGCGACCGAGAGACTCTCCCGTCCGGATTTACCCAGACAGTACGCGCATTAAGAGCTACGACGACCGGGTCTGTAGCCCGTGCCCAAATACCTGTACGCGCAGCAGTGCGGCGTCCCGATGCTCCCGCCGAACTCTTTGCAGTGCAGCGTACAGGTGATATACCTGTGGGGAGAGGAGAGGGTGATGCCAGACAAGCAAGAGAACGAAGAGCGTCCATCGACGCTGAAGCAGCCGAGGCCAGAGCCGCGCCCGCAAGGATGGGTCGCGGAGTTGAACGACGAGGAACTCAAGGAGTTGTACAACGTGCTGATGTAGGCGGCGAACTTACCGGCGAAGGCCGGAAAACTACAGAGTTCTTTGGGAACATTACGCAAGGGCTGGCGGGGCAGCCCAACCTGCGCCGGGATTATGCCCCGGTTGTTCAGCTTGGCAGGACGCAACCCGATGTGGTTCCGTTCAACCAAGAATATTATCGGCATCTGGGTAATTTCGATCTTCACATAGCGACCAGCATCCCAGGGTTTAGGGAAGTCCAGGCTGCGGTTGGCCACGCCATTGTTCGGACGCTACCTCCTGGCGGGACTGTTCTGGATATTGGTGCTTCAGAGGGGGCCTTGGTCAAGTCGGTCGCCAATATGAGTGATGGTCGTGTAAGTGCAACAGCACTCGACCCCAACGTGGCGATGGCACAGACCTTTGCAGCCGGGGAGCCGGTAGCTGGTGCTGACTATAGGGTCGAAGCCTTTGGGACCAAGGAAGATGAGGGCCGTCTTGCATGGACAGAAGATGATGGCACCCCTATCCGCTATTTTAAGCCTGACCGTAAGTATGATGTTGTCCATGAGGCTATGGTTTTCCAGTTCATTTCTGGAGAACGGGACGGTCAAATCCGGCGCATGAAGGAACTGGCCACAGACAACGGCCTTATTATTATTGAGGAGAAGTTCACCCCAGGCGATGCCTTGAGCCAGAGGCAGTGGGAAACGTCAGAGGCCCAGAAGGACGATTTCAAGCATCAGTATTTTACTCCTGCCGAGACCACCAAAAAGAAGGAAACAATTCTTGTAGGGATGCACGATCTCATGGTGACGCCGAGTGAGGTCGAAGGCACCCTGGCTAATAATTTCGACCATGTTGTTCAGTTCTGGGACAGCGGAAATTTTAAGGGCTATGTTGCTTCCGATAGTCGGCAGAGGCTTGATGATTTCCTGGCGAATCTGGAGGACCTGAACACCGAGTTTTCCACTACGCCAACACCGCGCATGGTAGATACAGTCTCTATCCGGTCTGCGGCAGCGGCCCCTGTACGACTCTTTGCAGTGCGGCGTGTCTCAAGAGGGGCGAGGCCCCGCGATCTGATCAACACTATTCAGTCCGCTCTCAATGACGATATGGTTGTTGCCGACAAGGCGCTATCGAAGCGTGCGAGGGCGCTGTCGGTTCTTGATCTCACATACAACGAGGAACTTCCTGGCAAAACAGGAGCTAAAATTGGCGAAGTAGCACAGAGGTTACAGCGCAGAGCGCTTCGTATCCTGAAATCTCCTGTTGATATAGTTACTGATCAGTCAAAGGATGGTTTGATTTCGGATGCGCTGGCGGCAGAGGCATTACGGGCGCTGCAACAGAGCGGCAACGCCGCCAACTGGTATACTGCCAAGGTTGCCGAGGCCATGGAAGTGGCGGCAGAAATTCATCCTGAGATACTCACCGACCCCGATGCTCGCTTCCTGTTCATGGCTTCTCTGGCGATAACCAGCCAGAAGACGCCGGTCCTGAACAACGCCCGGTATGCTGAAGAAGCATATAGGGATTACCAAAGAAACGGACGCTTCTCTGACAAGGGGTGGGGAGATGCCGCCCCGTCGATGAGGAAAAACTTTGAGCTTCTTAACAATTTAATTGAAGATCATGGGCTGTCTGGGACGCGGGACATCTTTGACCAATCATTCACGGTAAGACAGTTAAAGAAAATGGGTTTCCCTGCCAGTTCGGCAGAACTCATGGACGCGACGGTGAATGGATCGTACATGCTGGGGGCCAAGATCGGTCAAGGGTTCTATCAGAATCTGATCGGTAATTATGACCCCCTCACCATAGATATGTGGCTGATGCGGACGATGGGCCGCATGTCAGGGAAGATCATTGGCAACCCTGCGCTTCTGGCCAAGCAAACCGACCGTCTTTACGAGAGTCTTTTGGAGTCTGGGAAAAACTTTGAGATTGATAGTCTTGTTACGATCATGGAAGCGGAGTCCCTGGACGAGGTGGACATCATTGAATTGGCTGACAATCTTCGGCTTCAACATGAGAGGGCATTCCGTGAAGCGAGGCAACTGAAGCAGAAATATGTGAAGCCTGAGTGGGCCAAGGCGGCACAGGCTATTGTCACGCAACAAACAAAGCCCAAGGACAGCCCATCAAGTGGAGGGTTCCGACAAGCCAGCAGGCGTATTGCCAATAAAGTTCTTGATAAGGTGAGGGCGTCAGGATATCCTGACATGACCATCGCTGATTTGCAGGCCACGCTGTGGTATCCCGAAAAGAGTTTATGGGAAAAGCTGGGCGCGGGTGGTGGCGAGAGGCTCAATACAGATTACGCTCAAGCGTTCCGGAGGATTAGAGATGGCATTGGTGATGAAAGGGTACTCGCCGGGGAGAGAGGGGCCGGAAGACCAGCCGGTGATGTCCTCGGAAGAGATGCGGCGGCTATCGAAGAATCTCAAGAAGTTTATGGAGAGCCAGAGGCAGCGCTCCCAGAAGAACTCTATGCGGTCAGGCGTAAAACGGCATCGGAGCTTATAGACTTTATAAAGGCCAACCCCGATGGGTTTACGGTTGACATTGACGGCACCGGGGTGCCAGCGCGGGGGTATGCGGTAGCGCCAGTTAAAGAAGCCGAGGTGTCCATCGCCGCAGATGAATTAACTGAGGGATTAATTGATTCTTTTCTCAGAAATTTAAGGTCGTTAGAAGAGCTTGGCGGCGATACCATATACATGGGGGGCTGGCTTAACGAGGCTGACGGTAAGTATTATTTAGATGGGGTTCATGTCTATGCTGACCTAGATACTGCGCTATATGTAGCTGGGGCAGCAGACCAGATAGCAATTTTTGACCTGGGAGAGTTTAATGAAATCAACACCACCGAAGGGATTGCCTCCCTTAAAGAAGCTGGAACTTACAGCAGTAGACGGTACGAAGAGTTTCGACGAACTCAAGCAAATACTGCTAGACAATTTGAAGAAGGCAGGCGTGCCCGTGAAGATGACGCCGGAAGGGGCGCGGAAGTTCAATATGCCGTAAGGCGTGGCGGCAGGCTTGGCCCTCCCGTCGAGAGCAGAGCGGCCCGCAAGAGGCGGCAGCTAGATAGGGCAAGGGCCGAGGCCCCAACCCTTGAAGAAGCCAAGCGCATCAGGGATGCGCGACGGCGAGGTGATATCCAGACAGGGGATTACAGCCAGCGACTCCAAGCGGGGGCAATCAACCCCATCTTTCATTCTTCCACCCCCCTAGCCTGGAAGGGAAAGAATCATCGAGTCGTTATCCAGCGCGGGCACAATGAATGGGATGATCTGAAGCAGGGCTATAACGGCTTTGGTCTCCGCCATGCCAATAAACACCTGACCGACATCCAGGCGAACACCCCCTTTGATTCCGTCCAGGGTTTCGTTGATGGGATGCTCAGTGCCTATCGAAATTCCCGCAACACACCAGAGGCTGCCAACTTTGAGTTGCGCGAGAGCGGAGACAGCGTTGTCCTGCGCTGGGATAATCCCAGCCCTAAATGGCCATATCCATTCACGCTTGTTTTCAAAGAGGCATCCTTCAATCGCTTTGAAAGTCTCATAGAGGCATACCCCAACCTGATAGATGAGACCTTCTTCAGCCTGACCACGGCTTTTGCATTGCCTGCGGAGAGAGGGGCGGTCAAGCCAAGGGTTCTGCCACAGGTCAACCCCGGTGCCAGCGTCACGGCAAAGCGGGCAGCGGCGGAAGCCAAGCCCAGGGAGCGGGTGCTGCCGTCACTGAGAGAGCAATACAGTGTGCGCCGACGCAGCCGTGAGAACTATCAAGCGCCTGAACAGCGGGACTTCTATGACCGCCACTTCGATAGCGGACCTAACGAGACTTTCTTTGAGAAGGTCATGCGCGGTCTGGGCCTCAACTCCGAGGAACATATCGGCAGTCGCTTCCGCTACTGGGTCGTGGATAAATTTGAAGGATGGACGGCAGCCGAAAAGAAGCTGCTGAAGGGCGGCTTCGTTGACAAGATCACTGCGGAATCTTCCACCTCTGCCATGTTTGCCCAGTTTACCAGGGCCTCCGGAGTCATATCTGCTGCATTAACAATTGGCCCGGTAATATATAATCGTGGGTTCTTTCACGCCCTGAATGAGAGCCAGTTATCGCACCGTGACCCACGGATAGTAGAGGAATATCGGAAAGAGATAGGGCAACTGACCACAGACACCGCTTATACGGATGTGGTTACGGGAGAGGATGTAAGTTACGGAGGGAAATGGGGTCCTCCTCAAGGGCTGGTGCAAATCCTTCAGGAGGTGGACAACCTTGGTCTGATGGAACAGTTCTCTGCCTACGCGGGAGCAGTGAGAGCCAGAAGACTGAAGGCCGAGGGCAGAGAAAGGATGTTCTCCGAGAAGGACATTGAAATTGGGCTGGAGCTAGGCGTGCAGCACCCTGAAATCAGGCTGGCGCATCAGAGGTATCAGTTGTGGAACAATTCCATAGTCAACCTGATGATCAAGTCGGGCGTCATCTCCGAACAGATGGGCGAGCTATGGAAGTCCAACTCCGATTACCTTCCCTTCTATCGGGAGTTCTATGCGGACGAGGGCGTTAATTATCAGGTGATATCTGCTGAAGACGGCACCCCCACGCGAGAGACCTTGTTTGAAAGCCTCGACACCAAGAACAATAAGTTCTTCCCCAGCTTCCAGAACCTCAAGCAGCCCAAGGAATTGAAGGGCGGCAAGCCCGTCTATCGGCTGATGGTCGGGGATGTCGCTGACACCAGGGCATACATCAAACGTGACAGTCCTGAACTGGAAGCGAGGCTTGCAGAACTTATAAAGCTAAACGAGGGCACCGGTCGGCGGGTATATATCACGGCCAGTAGCCAGAGGATTCGTGATCCTCTCAACAATATGTTGCAGAATGCATCCGCAGCTATCAGTTCTTCCATGCTGAACGTGGCAGTTAGCCGTGGCGTCAGGGACTTGCGCATGATGGGCGACAGCATGGCGCGTCCAATCTCCGAAGACGCAGCGCCGGATGACACGACAGGCCCGCATCCGAACACGCTGGGCATTCGCGTCAACGGGGAAACCAAGTGGTACTGGGTGGGCGACAGGATGCTGATCGATTCCCTGATCGCCACCAACGATATAGATATGCCTTTCCTTGGTCTTCAAGCATTGCCCGCTCAATTGTTGAGAGAGTTGATCACCAAGGACCCCGGCTTCATGGCCGCTAATATGTTGAGAGATACGCTGTCGGCGTGGACGACATCAGGCGTCAACATCATGCCGGTTGTCGGAACTATGCGCGGTTACGGTGAGGCCCTGATGAAAAGCTCAAGTGCTTTGGCGCTTCAGGCAGGGGGTGTTTATGGCGGCTACGATTTCAAGGGCGATACTGCTAGTGCCGCCAAGGCATTCAAGAAACATCAGAAGGAGGGGCGGCGTGTCCGTATGCGTGACGCGCCAAGCCGTATATGGAGAGCCTGGGATAAATTTGCCGGGGCTTCCGATACCTCTACCAGAATTGCGGTTTATAACAGGGTCCTAAAGGAAACGGGCAATGAAGCGCAGGCTTTAACGGAGGCCTTGGAGGTCATCAACTTCTCCCGCAAGGGGGCAAGCGCGGCGATGCGCTACATGACGGCGATCATTCCGTTCCTCAACGCCCGTGTCCAGGGCCTTGATGTGCTACATCGCGGCACAAAGGGAGAGGTAACAACCTGGGATCGGCAGGCCAGGAAGACAAGGTTCTACTGGCGTGCCGCTACAATCATTGCCCTGACTACCGGATATTATCTCGCCCAGGCACACAGCGATGAAGACGAGAACCCCTGGTATCACAACGCACCTGAGTACATTAAGGACAATTACTGGATCATCCCGCCGACATGGGTTGGCATGAGCAAGGAAGCTCCTGCCGTTCGCATTCCCATCCCGTTTGAAGTGGGGGTCATGTTTAAGGTCATCCCCGAAAGAATCTTGAGGCTGATTGATGGATCGTCCGATGGCAGGGAAACCTGGGATGCGATACTGCGTCATGGCGGCACCACCCTGAACCTCAACCCGACACCACAGTGGGCGTTGCCCGTGCTTGAAGGCGTGGTGAACTACAGCTTCTATAGAGATAGGCCGGTGGTTGGCTACTGGGAGGGGAAGAACGAAAGCTGGGTTGGTGCCGATCCTACATTTACATCACCCTTTGCCATCATGCTGGCCAAGGCCGTTGACGAGGCAGGCGGCAGGTTGAGCGCGCAGAAAGTAGATCACGTCTTCCGTGGATATGTCGGCACTCTGGGAAGCTACGCCTTGATGGCAGCGGATGCGGTGGGCCGTGTGGCCGCTGGGTTGCCAGAGAGGGAGGCCAGAAGGCTGGATGAGTGGCCTGTGTTGGGTCGTTTCTTGCAGGAAAACCAGGGCCGAGGCCCGGTGCAGACCTTCTATGATCTGTACCATGAACTGGATATTTTCGTTAGCTCCCTCAATAACTTGAGGGGATCAGGGGATGTTGAGAGAGAGGACTATCTTATCAGGTCGCGGGCAAACCTGGAGGCCAACGCTGGCCGAATCAAAGAACTCAAGGGGCAGCTTGACGAAATGAGATTGTTCCGCAAGCAGATCAAGCAGGACGGTTCAGCAACGCCCAGCCAGAAACGTAAGGCTTTAGACGATATTGATCGCATGTCAAACGAGATTGTGCGTGGCGTCCGTAAGCTGCGGACACAGTCGTTGGCTCGACCGTAACATGCGCGAAAAGCTACGAGAAATCCTTGAGCGGGAAGAGGGGATCAAGCATGAGGTTTACCTCGACCACCTTGGCTATCCGACGTGCGGTATCGGTCACCTGATTCTGCCAGAGGACGAAGAGCATGGCTGTGAAGT
>Ga0209756_1002991_pt1 | contig 14038 bp, 10 predicted proteins | sample ETNvirenome_6_85_FD_184071 | JGI IMG/M metagenome (GOLD analysis project Ga0209756, IMG submission 184071) | Marine viral communities from the Pacific Ocean - ETNP_6_85 (SPAdes) (version 3) | ecosystem: Environmental > Aquatic > Marine > Oceanic | place: Pacific Ocean | collected 2013-06-19
TTTCTTAAAAAAGCTAAGAAAATGGGAATTATTGATGAGGCGAGAGAAAGGCGTCACTATAAAAAGCCCTCTGAAAAGAAAAGAGAGGCTAAAAGAAGATCAATAGCCAGACACAAGAAAGAAGAAGCAAAAAGACGTAAAGAATACTAATTAGTTCAAAAAGGCAAACAAATGGCATCAAATACAAGCATATATAGCGTCGGACTAAGAAATGTTGGCTCTTTTCAAGCGGCTGGAACTCCATGGATGTCCGGTTCTGGTAATATATATCCAACTACCGGTTCTTGGGTTTGCAAATTTCCATATGTTGCAAAGAAAATTTATATTCAAAATATAAAACCCAAAGCTGATAAATATATATGGGTTTCTTTTAAGCCCGGAAGAGACACTATAGATCCAAGTACTGGGCTCGGTGGAGATGCCACAGATGTAATAAACAATGGCCACGCGATTAAATTATATGGTTATGAAACCATTGTTTTGGATGTGAAATGTACTGAGTTTTATGCTTCCGGAGATGGCGCCACTGTAAATTGGAAAGTAGATGTTTTCGCAGAATTAACAAACATTCCAACCAGCAGCATGTGGGAGTTGGCCGGAAGCGGTATAGACGAATAGGGGAAAAAAATGGCATCAAATATATATACGACAGGTTTGAGAAATGTGGGGGCATTTCAAGTTTCAGGCGTTCCATGGATCACTGGATCAACATTGACAGGAAATGCACCCAGTGGCCCGGGTCAAGAAAATGGAGAAGACAAAATTCAATTTCCATACGTCACGAAGTCAATTATGATAACACGGACTGGTGGTGTTGGGGACGATAACGATTTGCGGGTTCACTTTGCTGCCGAGGCTGATCCCGGAAATGTAATTACCGGCAAACATTATTTAACTATAACTTCTACCAATTCGGCAACTTTAAATGTAAAATGTAAGGAGATTTATCTTTCCATTGTTTCCACTAGTACGGACACTGCTACTTACGAAGTTGTGGCAGACTTAACTGCTATCCCGGCCGGAAGTATGTTCGCGCTCACCGGCAGCGGTATAACAGATTAGGGTTTTTTATGGCTTCAAACATTTACAGTGTCGGACTTCGAAATGTGGGGTCCTATCAGGTATCCGGTACCCCATGGGTTACTGGTTCCAATTTCGTTGGAGGCGCGGGTGGTGAGATATGTGTAAAATTTCCATATGTTGCTAAGTCATTATTTATTAAAATAAGAGGTGATGATGACCCGGGCACAACCCAGAATTCAAGAATATCTTTGGTCAGTTATTATCAAAATAATGCGGACAATCACTATCTAATGGGCTTTATGGGTAGAGAATATATCCTTACGGGGAAATTTAAAGAAATTTATTTTTCTATTCACAATCCATCGCATGAAAGTGGATTTGAACTTGTAGCAGAATTAACAAATATTCCAACCAGCAGTATGTTTACATTAACAGGCAGTGGGGTGGACGAATGAGGAGAAAAATATGAGCACCAAAACAACGAATAATCTTCGTACTTTTGGAGATAAAACAATTCAAGGATCTCTTGAAATTGTCGGAGATGCAAAAATTGATGGCAATTTTACACCAAAAGAAGAATGTGTTGGTAATTTAGGAACAAATGAATTAAAATGGAATTCTGTACATGCGAAAGGGCTTAACCTATCAAATGACAGAGGAGATTGGACAGTTATTCCGGAAGAAAACTACTTAAGTGTTAGAGATAACAAAACCAACAAGCTCTATAAATTAGTTCTAGAAGAAATAGGATAAAAATGAAGGATTCGTCAAATATCATTTGTTCATGTAGGAAGTTAAAGGCATCTTTTTTTATGCACAACTTATTAAATCCTTTCCCGGGTTGGTTAGGATAAGGAGATGTTGTGGCTGAATTCGGATGGGCAGATGTAAGACAGGCCATTCTGGGCGGTGGTCCAGAAGGCGCGCTACAACATAGGACTTCTGAACTATCACTAACTGGTAGCGACTCTTTAAAATATAGTATTAATTCCTCCACACTAACACTCAGTGGTACTCTGAATGTTTCTGGTACTATTAATGCCAACCAATTCAATTTAGATGTTGTTAATAAAACAATAACAAATATCAATTCGGATGGATCAACTGTTTTTGGAGACTCAACTGGAGACTTGCACCAGTTAACTGGTAGTCTTGCTGTAAGTGGTTCTTCCAATGTTATGCTATACGCGGACGCCTCTAGTGGAAATGTTGGCATTGGAACGAACAACCCAGAAGGGTTAATCCATGTTCTAGCTTCCTCTGCTGGAAGCGTTACTGTTGCTGGACAACAAGCGGATGGAATTATTGTAGAAAATAGTGACGTTGCTTCGATCACTTTATTGGACCAAAGCGGCGGGGTTCTCTTTTTTGGAAATGCAGCGGATACTGATATAGGAAGAATCGGTTATAGGCATGGTGGAGATTATGTCAATTCAATGTATTTTTGGACAAATAATGCCCAACAGATGACTATAGACTCCGCAGGTAAAGTCGGAATCGGAACACCAACCCCTTCAACCGAATTAGATGTTATAGGCGTGGTCAGTGCATCCCTCGGATTTTCTGGCTCCGCCTCTGGTCTAATTGGTCTACCAGTACAAACTTATTCCAATGCCACAAACAATAGAGTCTTAACTTCTGCCGGTGCAGACTCTATTAACGGAGAAGCAAACTTAACATTTGATGGTTCGACCCTCACGGTGACAGGAGATGTCAATGTCGCCGGAGACCTGTCAATCAATGAAAAAATAATTCACAATGGAGATACGGATACCTATATAAGTTTTTTTGACTCCAATAGAATTAAATTAACAGCACATGATACAGATGCTATTGCAATTTTTGGGAATACAACTCCCAAGAGAGTTGAAATCGATAATTATGATTTCAAGGTTATTGGTACTTCAAATTCTGATATGATTTTCGCTGATTTTAGTGCGGATAAAGTTGGCATAATGACATCTGTCCCAACGCACACTTTATCTGTCACAGGAACCATGGCGGTATCCAGCGCTGCGACGTTTTATTCTAGCATTAGTGCATCAGCCCAAGTCTCTGCTAGTCATTTTTATGGGGATGGGGCGAACATCACAGGAGTTATTGCTGAGTGGGACGGGTCGCATAATGGCAACGGAAATATCACCGGCTCCCTTACTGTCTCATCAAGCGCAAATCCTTTGGTTTTAGTGGGTTTGCAAACTGGATCTGCTGCTGGGGAGGGAAGTTATTTAGGAGTTGCTGCAAACGGAACTATCGTTTTAACCACTCCTGTTGCTAGCGCCTTTGCTCCGTCTATAACAGATGATTTGAATCTTATCGGAGATATATCTGCAAGTTTGGGAATTACCGGAAGCACATTTCATGGCGTTTCTTTTCATGGCGTTTCTTTTCATGGGAGCGGGACAGGATTAACAAATTTACCAGTTCAAACTTATTCTAATGCCACAAACAATAGGGTCTTAACCTCCGCAGGATCAGATTCTATTAATGGAGAAGCAAATTTGCTTTTCGATGGATCGACACTGACAGTAACAGGGGATGCCACGGTGGCTGGTGATTTAACCATTAATGAAAAAATAATTCACAACGGAGACACCAATACTCATATAAGTTTTCCTCTCAGTAATAGAATAAGGTTTACCGGAAACAACTATGAAGCAATAAATATCAAAAGTAACACTAACCCTAGGATAATTGAGACAGACGAGCACGATTTCAGCGTTCTTGGGACATCTAATACATCAATAATTTATGCCGATTTTAGCGCGGACAAATTAGGTGTCATGACAGCGGCACCAACACACACCCTATCTGTTACGGGAACAATGGCGGTGTCCAGTGCAGCAACTTTTTATTCAAACATATCAGCGTCGGCAGAGGTGTCAGCGAGTTATTTTTATGGGGATGGCTCAAATTTGTCTAATTTAGATTTGGCTGGATGGGCTGGGTCTCATAATGGGGCCGCGTTGGTCACGGGATCTTTAACCATTTCAAGCTCTGCTGGATTCTTATTACATACTAACGCATCAACAGGCAGATTTGGAATCGGAACGGACAGCCCCGATGGAAAACTCCATGTTCTGGGAGCCTCTGCTGGAAGCGTTACTGTCGCCGGGCAACAAACGGATGGAATTATTGTAGAACATAGTGACGTTGCTTCGATGACTTTGTTGAGCCCTAACGATGGGCTTATTTTCTTTGGAGATGCGGCGGATACTGATATAGGAAGAATCGGCTACAAACATAGTGGAGATGAGCCGAATTCAATGTATTTTTGGACGAATAATGCTGAACGGTTACGGATAGATGATTCGGGTAAAGTCGGTATTGGCACCAAAACCCCCGATGGAAAACTCCATGTCTGGAAGGCCTCTGCTGGAAGCGTTACTGTTACCGGAGACCAAGCAAACGGAATTATTGTAGAAGACGATGACAGTACTGCAATAACTTTGCTAGACCCTAGCGGTGGAGTTATTTATTTTGGAGATGCAGACGATACTGATATAGGAAGAATCGGCTATAGACATGGTGGAGATTATGCAAATTCAATGTATTTTTGGACAAACAATTCTCAACAGATGACTATAGACTCCGCAGGTAAAGTCGGAATCGGAACGCCAACTCCTTCGACTGAATTAGATGTTGTTGGAGACGCCAATATTGCTGGAGACGCCAATATCGCCGGAGACCTATCAATCAATGAAAAAATAATTCATAATGGTGACACCACAACCTTTGTATCCTTTCCGAATAATAATAGAATAAGATTGACCGCAAACAATACTGAGGCTTTGACTGTTTATGGAAATACAACCCCTAAAAGGATAGACACGAAAAACTTCATTCTCAGTGCTAGTGCTGGATTGGCATGCAAACGAGTTCAAATTACATCCAACCATACTGCTAGTATTAATGATTATTTTTTAGGAGTTTCGGCCTCGGCTGCGATAGAAATTTTATTACCGAAGGCGAGCAACCTTTTGAGCGGACAGATTTTCACGGTAAAAGATGAGGGCGGAAATGCTGGAACTCACAATATTAAAGTAAATCTGAGCGGGTCCGATACGCTTGACGGTAACGGCAGTATTACATTAGAGAGCCCGTATGCTGCTGTTAATTTCTACACAGACGGAACAGATAAATTCTTTATCTATTAAACCAGCATATTGAAATTCCTGTCACTATTTAATTGTGAGTTATCATTAGGCTGACTCGGCTTAGTGATGTCATTTTTTTCTATGGAGGATAATAAATGGCTTATAAATTTTCAATCGGAGCGACTACACTTAGTGGTTCCGTAACTTTTAAAGACGGCTTGAGCGCCAATGATTCTGACATTAGCAATGTCGGAGACATTAATGTCGACAGCATTAGTGTTGACGGCGCAGCGACTGGTCTAAATATTGATGGATCTGGTGCGAATACCACCAAATTCAAAATTACAATGGCGGACAATCTGGCTGATGCTCTGAACATTAACGAGGGTGGCAACTCTTATATGAAGTTCACCACCACCAATAGTTCGGAACAAATTGTTTTTGGAAAGAATTCAACCTTTGCTAGCACAACCATTGCCAATCTCGGTACAGTTTCCGCTGCAACATCTATTACTGCCACAGATTTAATTGGTACTAATGTTGATGGAATTATTGGTGCGGATACTGCTCGGGCTGGTACTTTTACTGCTGTTGTAGGGACCACAGGAACTTATTCAGGAATTCTTAAATCAGACGATACAACCGATGCTACTAGCAAAACTGACGGCTCTTTACAGACTGATGGTGGATTGAGTGTCGCCAAGGCAATATACAACGGAACAGCGGCAACTCTTGCTGCGGATTCCGGTGTTGTGACAATTGGTTCTGCCACGGCTGCTACTTTCTCGGCTGCTGGTTTATTGAATATTAACAACGCAACTGATGCTACTTCCACCACTGACGGTTCTTTACAGACCGATGGTGGACTAAGTGTTGTAAAGGATATAGTTGCTGGTAACGACCTTGTTATGAAATCTGATGCTGCTATCATTGCATTTGGTGATGATGCTGAGGTTAAAATAACTCATGTTGCTGATGTCGGACTTACAATAACCAACACGAATGCCGCTGATGACAAGCCCATTGTCTTGCAATTGAAATCTGAAGAAGACGTAGTTATTGCTGATGAGGTCATTGCATCAATTGAATTTGCTGCTGGTGACTCTGATGGTACAGATGGTGCGACAGTTGCTGCCGGTATTCATGCAATCGCAGAAGAAGCCTTCGCAGCGGATGCCAACGCTACAAAACTAGTATTTACAACTGCCGATTCTGAAACTGCTGCTGCTTCTGCAACTGCAAAAATGACATTGGCTTCTACTGGTAATTTGACTACGGCTGGTTCTGTAACTGCAGTTGGTTCTTTCATTATTGGCTCTGCTGATATGAGTGAGGCTGATCTAGAAAAACTTGATGGTATTACAAACGGAACCGCAGCAGCCTCTAAGGCAGTTGTGTTAGATGCTAGCAAAAACATTGCTACTATTGGAACTGTTGGTTGCGGTGCAATTACTTCAACTGGAGCTTCTAGTTTTGGTTCAATTAATGTTGGTGGAACCATCACTGGTGACACAAGTCTTACCTTGGACGATACAACAATCACTACTGCCGAAATTGGGGTTCTTGATTCAGTAGCCGCAGGAACCGCAGCAGCCTCTAAAGCTGTTGTGTTGGATGCTAGCAAAAACATTGCAACTATTGGAACTGTTGGTTGTGGTGCTATCACCTCAACTGGAGCTTCTACTTTTGGAAGTGTAAGTCCAGCTTCTGCTGATGGTGGGGCTCTTGGTGGGGCTTCCGCTGAGTGGTCGGATCTTTACCTTGCTGATAATGGAGTTGTTTATATGGGTAATGATCAAGAAGTTTCTATGACTCACAGTCCTGATGCCGGTATAATTATGCAAAATGTAAATGCTGGTAACATAAACGGCATGGCTTTGAGTTTGAGACTTTCTTCTTCTTCTCCAGCAGATGGTGATGAAATTGGTGCGTTGCTTTTTTCCAGCTACACTGATACTGCAACCAATGTTAATGCCGCAGCAATTGTAGGTAAAATTGAAGATGTTTCAAACGATTCTAGAGATGGCTCGTTGAATTTTGCTGTCATGTTAGCCGATAATATGACCAACATGATGGACATCAATAGTACCGCTGATGCTACGACCACTATGCAAGAAATCGTCAATTTGGCTGACCATAATGGATCCAGTAAAGGCCTTAAGCTTGGTGGGACTCTTGTTTCTTCAACCGCTGCTGAATTGAACAAGTTGGACGGAGTTAATGCAACCACTGCTGAGATCAACTATTTGGATCTTACCACCCTTGGTACTTCCGAGGCTTCTAAGGTTGTTTCTGCTGACGCTTCTGGTGACATCACCATTGCAGGTGCTGCTGCGAATATGGTTTGGGACAAATCAGCAGATGCTTTGGAATTCGCTGACAATGCTTCCGCTGAATTTGGAACCGGCCTTGATATGAAATTGTATCATGATGGAACCGATTCTTACATCGCAAACGCAGTTGGAACTTTGAAGATTGCTACCACGACTTCCGGAATTGCTGTTTCCATTGGACACACTACTTCCAACACCACTGTTAACGACAACCTTATCGTAACTGGTGACTTGACTGTTAATGGTACCACCACTAGTGTCAATTCCACCACCATTGCTATCACTAGTTCTTTCACCTTCGAGGGCGCGACTCCGGATGCACACGAAACCGTTCTTGGGGTTGTTGATCCTACAGCAGATGCAACAATTAATCTTCCTGCAATGAGCGCTGGAACTTATTATTTGCCTGTTTTGGCGGCTGCCACTACAACTGCTATTGGCGCAACTCCGGCAGAGATAGATGCTGCTTGTGATGCCTCTGCGAGAACGGCTGCTACTATTGCTGTTGGGGATGATCATTTCCTCTTCTGCGATGGTGGTGCCACTGGTGCGACAAAAGTTGAATCAATTGCAGACTTGATGACTGCTGTTGCTGGTTCTGGTCTTGATGCTTCTTCTGGTGTTTTGGAACTGGATATCGATGGATTGACCGCCCTAGGCGGAGCAACCGTAGCTCAGGCTGACTTGTTAATTATTGATGATGGCGCTGGCGGTACTAACAAATCAGTTACTTTCTCAAACCTTGAGGATAGTATCTTCGGAAATGTCTCTGGTGACGCCACAATCGCTGCTGGTGGTGCTTTGACTATTGCTGCTGATGCTGTCGAACCATCGATGATGAACATCTTTGATGATTCTTTGGCTGCCACCACCACCCACTTCCTAATTGCTGATGGGACTGATTATAGTTCTTTCGCTTTGAGTGGAGATGTGACGTGTACCAACGCCGGGGTCGTGACCATTGCTGATGATGCTGTCGAAGGCTCGATGCTTAATACTGATGTTATTTCGGCTCAAACCGAATTGGCTTCTGGTGGCGCAGTTGATGCTGATGAAATGATGATTTCTGATGGCGGTACCTTAAAGAAAATTGGTCTTGATAGTCTTAAAACCTACATGCTAGAAGTGACAATTCAAAACATAGCTGCCGGTGGCACTGCTGTTGTTGGAATGAATTATTTTTCCGACATGGGTTCTGACGGGGAAGACAGCGTGACTCTTCCTGCTTCTCCGGCAGTTGGAGACATTGTTTACATTAAAGCTCCTTCTGATTGTGCTGCTGCTCGATACATCACAATTGATAAAGCAGGTTCTCAAACAATTGACGGCGCTACCGAAATTCGATTGGAATCGCCTTATGCTGCTGTTTCTTTGTGTTATGTTGCTACTAATGTTTGGCGAATCTTCTAATCTAAATTAGTTGTTATAGATTTGTGGCGGGTGTCTTCGGGCATCCGCCCTTTTTTTATCTATTTATTGTAAAGGGAGAATAAAATGTCTTATAAATATTCAAAGGGCGAAACCGTTCAAGGCGATATTGCAGGAGCAGATGATTCTAATCGAGACACGAAGATAAATTTTGAAGAAAATTCCATAGCTCTTGAGGCCGCTGGGTCGACAGTTTTCAAAGTATCGGGATCCTATGCCTATTTGGGCCCAGAAACAGCAGCAACTGTTCGTTTGTGTCACAATGGAAACACTGATACATACTTTGAAATGTATGCGAACGATAGCTTTGAATTTATGGTTGGGAATATAAATTACTTAAAAATGAAAGAAGGCGGAACTGACTGGATTGAAATGAACAAAGGCAAAGTAGACATGGACTTCAAACTTTGGGGCACAAACTCTTCAAATCCAGCTATTTTCTTAAATGCAGGCGAAGAATCTCTCAGGTTCAATGCTGGAATTAAAAAGAATGTTAGTGAAATAGGAGATGGATCGTTCCCATATACAGTTGATGCACGAGACTACCTTATCACATGCGCGGGATCCGGCGCTAGGACTATCAACTTGCCGGCAGTTGCCAACGAATCTGGTAGAATTCTAATTATTAAGGATAGTAATGGGTCTAGTGGGGACGGAAATATAACATTGGATCCAAACGGGGCCGAGCAAATCGATGCTTCTGCCACTTATGCAATTGCTTCGAATAGAGAATCAGTAACAATTATGTGTGACGGTGTTGGCTGGGCGATTGTCAGTAGATATCAACCTTAAGGAGAATTAAATGCTATTATTTTTATTAACCCTAACATCTTTCGCGGATGATGCGGAGATCACATACAAACAAAGAACCGAGATTGACTTCGAAGGTGTTGAATTGTCCGGAGAACTTGTCAAACCTCAAGGGTCTTTGATACTTGAAAGAAGAGCGGCCGCATTCAATCCTTTGATTAGAATTCGCAAGGACTTTAATGTTGAGATAAAGGAGTCGATCAACAATATAAAATAATTACTCTGCTGTTCTGACCAACCGAACGCCCAGATCGGTGAATCTGCCATTTTTATCAAAGCGCACTCGGTTTGTTACCCGTGCGTCGTTGGATTGGAACACCCAACTCCCGCCTCTGAACACGTGGGTGTTCCCGCCCACTCCACCAGTTGGGTCAGTTATTTCTTCTTCCGGATACTCCCCATAGACATCCCAGACCCACTCCCAGACATTGCCCGTCATATCATGAACCATCCATGTGTTTGGGCGATAACTTCTCACCTCAGCTAATACAGGTGCCTTGTCGCTACATGCCACGTCTGTTTTTCTTCCTGTTTTGTGCATAGAAGAAACATCGGAGATGTTAGCATATTGACAAAGATTGGATTTAAGGCTCGTCCCGGACCAAACAGAATTGGTACCGGCCTTTGCAACATACTCCCACTCTGCCTCTGTCGGGAGACGATACCCCTTACAGCCTATTCCTTTTACCCAATGAACACTGGTTCTTTTAATTACGTAGCATTCTTCCAAACCTTCTTTTTTACTCATAGCATTGGCAAATTTAGCAGCATCTACCCAAGAAACACAAATAGCGGGATAGTTATCATTAATAAGGGAAACCCCACTGTGCTGAATACAATCACCTTGTTTTTTACCATCCCAGAATTTGCCATTAGTTATAGCAGGATTGAAGCCCATTATCTCCTTCCACATACCTTGTGTGACCTCCGCCTCTCCTATATAAAAAGAATAAGACAAAACAACATCATGCATTTTTTCATCAGGTTTTCTACCTTCTTGAGTTATCGGAGATCCCATTGTGAATTCGCCTGAAGAAACTTTTAGGTTTTTTACTCTATATTTTGCTTTTATTTCCACTCTTTGCATTCTATATTTTGATGTGGGGGTTTTCGGGGCACTTTGCGCTTCGAGTATCCTTCTTGCTCCTTCGGATTGGTTTGAGTCAGGATAAGTTTCAATAAAAGCTCTCAAGGCTTCTTTTGCAAACTCATCTTGTCTTGCGGCAAATGTACTGACTTTCGCCCAATCTTGCTCCATTTGGGTTTTTCTTATGTTCTCTGAGGAGCCCTTCAAAATAACTTTCGAGGCATAAGATGCAGCCTCTCTTATTGATACTTTGGAATCTTTATTTTGATCAGCCCAACCTCTCAGTCCTCCTAAAATCAAATAGCTTAATGCTGGTCTCTCTAAGCCTTCCAGTTCTATTCTGGTTTTGCTATTGATCATTGCAACCTTTGAGGTTTTAAATGGAACAGAAGGGATTAGAGGTTGTGTTCCGGGCACAATTTGATCACCATTCGAATCTGCCCCATCAAACACTGCGTCAATAACTGCTATTGTTTCCTTTTGTTTACCGGATTCCAAAATTGACACAATTTCTCTTTGAGAAATCCCTCTGCTATATAGACTTTGAATAGTAGGTCTAGTATCGGATCCTATTAAAATCCTATCGGTGCCGTTTGAGGAAACAACTCCGTATCCAATGAAGATGTACCAAACTTTTCCACCAACGAGAGCGTTTTGCGAAGTCTTTTTTGTGGTTGCTATAATGTTTTCTTTGGTCGCAAATTCGTTTTCTATCAAAGAAACTCTTGACGGAGAAAGACCTTTTGTATTGATTAACCACACATACCAATCCCTAGCATTTTCTTCAGCATTTGAAATATCTGGGATTTTGTCATAGTCGGCTATACTTATTATAATTGCAGAGTCTCCACGGCCATCGTGTGATGGAGAAAGGGGCTTCGAAATTTCGGGCCAGTCTTTAGCCAAAACATTTTGAGAGAGTATGGAGAGAAAAAACAAAAACATTTAATAATATAACACCATTTAACATAGTAGTCAAATTATAAATAGTAATTACCATTTCTATTTAATAACACTATTTATTGTTGAAATATAATTTAAGGAGAGTAATAGATGACATCTATGTTGGATCAGGCGATTGTTGATGCTCAAGCTTTAAGAGAGGCTGCGCTCAAAAATGCCGAACAAGCAATTATTGAGAAATATGCGCCTGAAATCAAATCAGCAGTTGAGTCCCTTTTAGAAGGCCGGCGATATTCTGTTGGAGAGACAGTTTATTATAAAGGTGCCCCAGCCACAGTAGTCACAGAAGAAGACGACGGACAAGTTGGAATTCGCGAAATGAATGGAGACAAGTCCTATCTTGTGCAAGAATCCGATTTGCAAGAAACCGGCGACAGAATTATGACCGAGGCAGATTTGGACCTCGGAGAAGAAGGCGAAGAAAAAGAAAAACCAACTTTTGAAGAAGGCATTCCAGCGGCTGCAACAGATGGAATGAATGAAATGTGCGGCGACAACCATCGCGCCGTTTCATATGATGATCATCATCACGAGCCAGACCAGTGCCCTTGCTCGGAAGACACTATGCTTTTTGAATTCACATTGCAAGATTTTCAAGAAGATGTTGAACCTATAGAAGAAGATGCCGGGGCAGTTGAAGAAACCACAGGTGGAGTAGAGGAGCCGCCAGCAGGAGAGGAGGGGGAAATGGGCGGTATAGAGGGTCTTCTAGAAGAAGACGATGACCCTTTGAATGAAATCATGGCCCTTTTAGAAGAATTTAATGAAGAAGAGATTATCGAAGAAGACCTCGTTGTTGATATGGGTGAGGCCAAAGCAGGTCATTTCGTTACTAACGAAGCAGAATTGAAATATCAACAAGAGATGCAACTGGCCATGGAAGAGAGTACTGCACTCAAAGAAGAGAATGAAGAACTTGAAGAGCGGCTAAAAGCACTCAAAGAATCTCTCAAAAAAACAAAACAAGAAAATAAAAAGTTTTCAACAGTTATAGTTGAGCTTAACAAAAGATTTCAGGAAACTCTGTTATCTAATGCCAAGCTCATATATTCAAATCGTACTTTATCAGATGCCTCCCTGAATGAGCGACAAAAAGTTAAAATTGTCGAAGCCATCAGTAAAGCGCGTTCCGTAGAAGAAGCAAAGAATTTGCAAGAAACCCTCAAAGTTACAGTGGGATCATCAGTTAAAAAAGGTCCACAATCGCTGAACGAGTCAATATCGCGCAGATCAAATTTATCTTCTATGATTTCTCGTAGCAATAATAATAAAAATAACAAACAAGTCGATGATTTCTCTGATAGGATGAAACGACTTGCTGGCATTAATTAATCATTTTTGGAGGTATTAAAATGTCAACATTTGATCTACTGACCGAAGGCATCGTAAACCGCGACCTGTCCCGAGAAGGACAAGCTCTCATGAATAAATGGGGCAAGACCGGTTTACTTGAAGGCCTTGAAGGTCAACATCGGGAAAATATGTCCCGATTGCTTGAAAATCAAGCAAAAGAACTTCTCCGCGAAAGCACTTCAATGAGTGCTGGAGATGTTCAGGGTTTTGCTGCTGTAGCATTTCCCATTGTTCGGCGTGTATTCGCTGGACTTATCGCTAACGATCTTGTTAGTGTTCAACCTATGTCCCTTCCTAGTGGACTCATTTTCTTCCTTGACTTTGTGTATTCGCCATCTTTGAACGGCGCAGACTCGCAAACCTCTCGTTTTGGGAACCTTGTCGACAAATCGATTTATGGTACCGATCAAGTTGGTTCCCAAGTTACCGGTGGTGTAGATTTGGTTCGTTCAACAAACAAGGAAGGCTTCAGCGGACCCGGGCGTGACGGGCAAGTTGGTTATTCCTATGCTTCTCCAACCGGATCAAACTATCAAGCAATTGCAAACGACACTACAAATTGTGTTGCTCTCACTTTCATGCTTGATGGTGCTGTTTCTGAAGCAAACAAAAAGTCGATTAAATACGATGCCGATATTTTGAGTATTACTGATTCGTCTTACGGCGTTTGTGTTCTTGACATTGGAAAGGCTGAACTTCAAACCTCTGCTGGTGCAAACGATGCAGATTTTGACAATTTGAGTGCTTTCCAAATTCTTCCTTTGGTCAATGGACAATCGGGTGAATCATTGGCAAGTGTATTTGCTGGTGATCTTAATACTCACGACGGGATGACCTCTGGCTCATTTGATACAAACAATGTCGCTCAGGTTAGACGTTTGACGCAACGATTGACAAATGCTAATAGTAATCTAGACTCAGACGGAGGTGAAGCCATTCGTTTC
>Ga0209756_1002992_pt1 | contig 14030 bp, 12 predicted proteins | sample ETNvirenome_6_85_FD_184071 | JGI IMG/M metagenome (GOLD analysis project Ga0209756, IMG submission 184071) | Marine viral communities from the Pacific Ocean - ETNP_6_85 (SPAdes) (version 3) | ecosystem: Environmental > Aquatic > Marine > Oceanic | place: Pacific Ocean | collected 2013-06-19
TATTTATCCTTGCCCTTGCGGGTCTTATGTTTTTATTAGATGATTTAAACCATCTTATAACCTAATAATTTTTTATTAGGTTATAGCATGGTTTAACATGCTAGGACTTAACTATTTAATTCAGATTTTGGAATTAATCTTGGCTTACCATTAGTGTAAAATGTTTTATAGTCTTGATAGGCATTAAGTTCTTTATTTAATAGGCTTAACAATAATTCAACGTCATTAATTGAATCAACAATATCACGATTAAATAAAGTCTTGATTGCATCTTTTAACCAACGACTAGTTTCATCGGATTTTAGAATCCGACTAATTAATTCCTGATGAATTGGATGTACATTTATTTTCATTCGTATTATTTCAGACCTTGCGGATTTCATATTTTCTATTCTCCTGTTTTTTATTTGATGATTTAAACCATCTTATAACCTAACAATTGCGGTGCTAGGTTATAGCATGGTTTAACATGCTATTGGATTTAATAAAAATCAGCCATATCCCTAACGTAAGAATCAATTTCTAAGGTTGAATTTAAATCCATTGCTATACCTTCAAGATTATTATTTTTAATATATTGCTGAATTTTAGCTTCTAATTTATTTTCGGCGGAAGCTTGATTTTTAGCTTCTATCTCATCCAAGCCATCGGATTTTATCGATATTGTAAATGTTGCTTCAAATTGTTTCATTTTTAACTCCTTCAAAGTTTTAAGTTAAGATTATAATATATTAAATGTGTTAATTAGTACATCCTCTTCAGTATTAGTATTACTCTAATATTTCATATATAAGAGTTATTTTTAAATTTAATGATAATATTCTCTAAAACGCATGCATATTATTAGTGTTTTTTAACATAATTAAATAATATTTTAGGAGTTAAATATAATGAATGATTTCCATATTCATAATGAAAAAATATATAAGTCTAAAAGTTTAAGAATGTGGATACCTAAAATATTATTTAATACTGATTTATTACCATATGAATATAAGGTACGCTATTTAATATCTAACAGGAGCAAGAGTAATTATCTTAACTTAATAATAGGTACAGTTTGTATCTATAGGGGCTGTGATGATCCTATCGCATTTAATGAGATATTCAGAGCATTACAGAAATTTGATAGCATAAATCCTAAAGGTAAATAATTGCCTATCTAATTAATGTCGTTTATTGGTAGTAAATAATATTAATTATGTTGCTTGATATGTTCCAGGAATTCCGATACTGTCCGAGTCTTGGCTTCGCCGGTTGGCCGAGGCCACCCCTTATTCTTTGTTGGTACATGCTCAAGCGATAAATCATTCAAAATCATTCCATAAACGAATATAAAAATATACTATTAAGTATTGACTTTATGGCTAGTAATAATTAAGTTATGATTAAAGTAGGGGGTAGCACTGTGGTGGTTTTCTTCTCCTTTAAAGTGTTTTCCATCAACTCCGACTTGCTCTCGTGAAATAGTGTTACCCCTGAATATAGGAGATATATATGGCAACATCATTGATATGTGTATATGGCGGATGCAAGGATTGCGATTTAGCAGGTTGCGGATGCAGGTGTCACAATGGCTAGGAAGGCAGAGATAAGTAAGCATCCTGCGTTAGCTGCTAAGAATGCTGTGAAGGTTAATGTAGAGGAGGGTAATGCGTGGAGTGAGCTTACGGTAGGCCAGAGGTCATTTATGACTGTTTATATGGATTGTATGGATGCTGCGAGGGCATGTGAGTTGACTGGGGAGTCTATGGCATGGGTAGAGGAGCAGAGGATGATGAGTGAGGATTTCGACCAGGTATTTGTGGATGTTATGCATGAGCCTAAGCGGATAGCGGAGCAGATAGCAGGGATAATGCTGCCTATGTCGATTATTAAGTTAAAGAATTTAATAGAGCAGGACGTTAATAAGAATGTGCAGTTGAATGCTATAAAGCATTTGCATCAGATCAGGGGGATGATGCCGGAGGGAGCGGTTACAGGTGCAGGGAATTTCGTGAATGTCAGTGTGAGTAATTTTACCGGTGGAAAGGGCTGAGTGCGTACATAGTTATTTGGTAGGGATGCCTAACGGCAGGTATTCGCTTGGGGTATGTGAGAAGTGTGGGCATAGGAAGGAGATGATAAACGTACTGCCGCTTGATATGGACAATGCAGGGTGGAGAGAAACGAAGGAGTTTTTATGGTTACACAAACCTGTCGAAGATGAGTATATTTACAGATCGTTTAATTGAGGTTAATCCGGAGGCTCTAACTGCTGACGGTTTAGACAGGGCGATGATTGGCGTTGGTAGTAGAAACGGCAATAAGGTTGCTGTTTATTCGAGTGAGAAGTGTATAGAGGTGTTTATGGAGGATAACGAGTGGTGTTACGAGGATGCGATTGATTATTTTTGTTATAACACCGAGGGTGCGTATGTGGGAGAGGGAACGCCTATATTTAAATGGGAAGAGGATGGAGACTGTAAGGATTGGAACGGCGATGAAATAGTATTTGAGGTCTGAATATGCAGCAGCAGCTCAATCTAAATGATTTTTATAAACCTCATCCAGGTCAGCAGAGAGTGCATGGAGTTGATGCTAAAATCAAGGTTTTAGAGATAGGACGTAGGTGGGGTAAATCTCGTTTTGCTTTATGGGAATTAATCAGAAGATATGTAGAAAGCCTTGAAATAGAGGTGGAATCACACTTAATACCGCCTTTTCATGCGTGGATAGTAACACCGAATTTTCCGCAGGCCAGACAGATTTGGAACGAAATGATTGCTTTCTTCCCTAATGAGTTTATATCTCCTGCCGGTATCAAGCAGGATTCGTGGCTAATGCACCTAAAAGGCTCAGATAAGAGAACCTGGGGGCAGATAGAGGTTAAATCAGCTCATGACCCAGACAGCCTACAGACGGCAGGTCTGGATTTTCTATGGATATCAGAAGCTCAGGATATATCCGATAAGGCTTTTGAAAAGTTATTGCCTACGCTTAGAAGTCCTGAAAGGCTTGGATACGGTATATTTGAAGGTATTCCTGCTCTTTATCCTGATCATTGGTTCAGAAGGGCGTTTGTAGCAGGCGAAAGAGGAGAAAGAGGCTTTGCTTCTTTTAAGGCTACGAGCTTTGAAAACCCATTGCTTACCGCAGAGCAGAAGGCGGAGATAGAATCTGACAAGGAACTGCTGCCTGAAAGAGTCTGGCGGCGTATGTATATGGCCGAGTTTTCTGACTCAGCAGGTTATTTCACTAATATAGATGCCAATATAGCAGGTGATCCAATGCAGGGTCCTATTCCAGGTGCTAGGTACATAGCAGGTCTAGACCTTGGTAGAAAGTTAGATCCCTCAGTAATGGTGATCATGGATGCAGCAGAAAGAAAAATGGTGCATTATCAGGGTTGGGATGACGGTACTGAATGGGTTACTCAGAGAGAACACGTTGCAAGACTTGTAGAGGAATGGGGCATAGAGCAGCTTTGCCTGGATGCTACAGGCATAGGTGACGTATTCATGAGCGAATTGATAGAAATCGGCATTCCTGTATCTCCGTATATATTTTCTCAGTCTTCCAGAGAGCATCTGCTTCAGCAGCTTGTAGTAGCTTTGGAAAGACAGACTATTTCGTTCTTTAATGAAAAAAGGCTGCTGAGACAGCTTAGAGCCTTTCAGTATAGGAAATTACCTGGCGGTAGATATAAGGCGGAAGCACCTCCAGGTGAGCATGACGATGCCGTATTTGCACTTGCACTTGCTTTAGAAGTGGCTGATTCGAGTCATCCTGCGTCAAGTTCCTTCAGGCCTATAGGGAACTCAAGATATGTGCCTACTCAGGCTGAAGCCAACAGCGGTTGGAATCAGGGTAATTTGGAAGGACCTAAATTAATGAGACTTAGAAAATTAGAAAAAATAGCCAAAAGGGCTGAAGAACTGGGGATTAGCTAATGGTAACTACAGAAAAACCTGTGATGGAAGAAATAACTGAATGGATGCCTGGTGATCCTGAAAACACGGATGCACCTGAATTGGAAGATATCCTTGCCCTGTTCGATAGGCAGAAGGCGTATTATCAGGATTTCCATAGGCAGTGCGAGACTGAAGAAGAATATTACATGGGCAATAGGACTGTGCCTGCTCCTGAAGGTATAGATGCAGTATGGCCAGCTACGGCAGGTGCTATAGTCAATACGGCCAGTGATCATGTAGATGTTAATAATCTAGCTATAGATGTGCCTTCTTCTCCCAGATCAAGAGCGAGGGCGGAAAGAATTCAAAAGACTTTGACAGGCATATGGCTAATGATGAGAAAGCCTGTGCTTAGAACAGCAGTCAGGCAGAGTTTCCTATACGGCGTAGGATGGATTAAATCCATGTGGGATTCAGATAATTGGCCTAATGCTCCTGTAAGCGATGACTTCGAGGATGAAGCTGACTATAAACGTACTCTTAACGATTTCATGGAGCAACGAAGCATAAAGTTTCCGTTTGCTGCTAACGTAATCAATCCACGCAATCTGGTATGGGATGATTCCAAAACAAGAACCAAGTGGGTAATAGAGTTTATGGATCGTGATGTAGATGACGTTAGCCAGAAATATCCTGAATGGAAACCTGAAAACCCATCTGCATCCCAAGCTGAATGGTTTGAATACTGGGACGAGGAATGGGTGATGTATGTGTGTGATAGGCAGGTCGTATGGGGACCACATAGGCATGGCTACGGCCACCTGCCGTTTACCCCTATCATTCCTGTTCACAGCTATACGTTTGAAGACGGCTCTCCGGAAGAAAGATACAGGGGAGTTTTAAAAAATGTGCATAACCTACTAGACGAAGAAGCTAGGCTAATGACGCAGATTGGAGCATTAGTCAGAACAGTGGCATATAGGACTATAGACTTTCATGGACCAGAGCAAAACGCAGAGAGAGTCAGAAGTGACTATGAACTCTTTGGCGGTAAGAATATAGTACTTCCTGGAGTGGACGTAAGACCATCTCCAATGGTGCAGATACCGCCTGACATTATCCAGCAGCTGTCTATGATACAGACCAAGATAGAGGAAGCTACCTTCCCTAACGTGATAAGAGGAGTCAGACCACAGGGCGTATCTTCAGGGTTTGGACTCAGCGTACTCGCAGGAATGGGTAGATTAGTATTTCAAGGCGTAGCCGATGGATTAAGACATGCTTTGGAAGATATCAATAAAAAATGGCTCATGCTGATAGAAAACAAAGCTGGAGGCAGAGTTACTGTATACGGTAGAAATGAAATACATAATTTTGATCAGACGATAGGTCCTGACCAGATTCGTGGCTATCACGAGAATACTGTGCGTGTTAAGGCAGAAGCTCCAGAAGAACGTGAAAGAGAAGCTCTGCTTGCCATGAGGCTTAAGGGTGCAGGAATAATTTCATTATATGAAGCTCAAAGAAGAGCAGGAATTACAGATCCGATGGAAGAGCAGATGCAGATAAGAGCAGAGCAGTTACTCAATACACCTGAATTTATACAGCAGCAGACTGCTTTGTTACTACAAAAAGTTGGATTGCCTACCCAGATGGAGCAGGCGGCTTCACCTACAGGCGAGACAGGAAACGTGGGAAGTAGAAATATAGGCGGAGCACAGTTACAAAGACCAGGAGAAGCTAACATACAGGCTGCAAGAGTAGCCTCTCAACAGGGAAGACCTAGCGTATATCCACAGGGTATGGGCGGCATAGATCAGCTAGGGGCTGAACTCGGTGGACCCACAGGCGGAGCAGTAGGAATGCCAAGCGGTGAGACTATAGGAGAATAATATGGTTAAAAAGAAAAACGATAGAAATCATTTACAAACACCGGTGGATATAGCCGCCGATACAGCTAGTATACAGACCGAAGAAATATTTGAAGGCATACTTGGGAAGCCTAAAAAGCCGAAGCCCACAATGGTTGGAGGTCAGCCTGTGGATGACATAATCCAAGAACTTTCTAAATTGCTGCCTGGAGGCCAATCATGATGAACGGATATGAAGAAGAATATGGACTCAATCTAGCAGAACAGGCTGGAAGAGATGAACAAGCAAAAAGAATAGCTGATGCTGATGCCGCTGAGGCTGCCGCCAAAAGTATTATGGGAGACGAGGATTACAAAGATCCAAATATACCAACTGATCCTATTACAGGATTACCTATACCAGAACCTGGAGGACCAGATGTAAGTGGGGCAGGTACTTTAATGAAATCTAGTGGATTATATTCGGATCCAAATATATGGATGGGATCGACCCTCCTTGATCCTATTGATGATTATGAAAAAATACAAGAAATAAAAAACAGAGAAACAAAAGCAGGATTAGAAGCAGAATTAGGAAAAGAAGAAGCGGCAACCGTGATGTTAGGACCGCATAAAGATCCTATTACAGGGGAACAATCCGAAGGTATTTTAAACACTTTTCTAAAACGCATGGATAAGCTGGGCATAGGAACTATTCCAGGTTCAAATACCCCTCTTTTTAGAAATATTGATGAATTGAGATCAGCTTATGGAGGAATAAGTGATGAAGCTATTTTGGCATCTTTAGAAATAATGATGGCCAATCTTCCAACCGAAGAGGAAGAGGCAGATAGGGTTCGTGCAAGAGCAGCAGCTATTGAGGCTGGCGAAACAACATATATAAATCCTATAACAGCAGCTGTTGAAAATGTAGGGGAACTCCCAGACTCTCTCGACCCTGACCTTGACCCTGACCTGTCAACTGCTGAAGAAGGTGATGACGATTGGACTGACGAAGATTTTACTAAAGCATGGAGTGAGGTAAACGATCCTAGCTTCAATATGGCTAACATAGGTAAATATTTGAAAGTGTATACGCCGAAAATACAAATTGGTGACGAACTTGTATCCGGCACTCCTGTTATGACTACAAGAAGTAAAGAACTGTTAAACAGAGCAGCATCACTCGAAAGTCAGAAAAAAAATGCGGAACAGCAGGTATGGGATCGTAAGATACAGACTGCACAGACCACAGGTAAGTTTGGCGATGAGGACACTTTAGCTAAAAAGCAACAGGATTATGACGAGAGAGTGGCAAATGCCCAGCTTACAGGTTATATGGATGGGCAAACTACTCTTGCGAAAGATAAGTTAGACCTTGAAAGAGCAATAGTAGAGGCAGACCAAACAGGGTATTTTACAGATCCAACAAGTGCTACAGGGCAAAAAAGTAAGACGTTAACTTTTCAAAAATTTGAGCAAGAGAAAAAACTCGCAGATGCTCAGGCTGATTTGCAAATTGCAAACGTCATGGGAAGACATCCTCAGACAGGTCAAAAAACCTTTGCCAAGCAGCAATGGGCAGATCAGTTTGGTTTGAATGAAAAAGAATATGATGAAAAGGTAGCAGCACGGATAGGTGCCCAGAACCAAAGTCTTCTTGCACTACTAGGTACTTCTCTGGAAGGGGCTTATGTTAAAGACGAAAATAATATAATAAAAAGGGATGCTGAAGGCAATCCTATTTTACAGACTCTTGCAGCTAGAGAACTTACAGAAAACATAATACAGCAAAACCTTGACAGGGCTACTGTGAATAAGCAAATAGCCGAACTGGTGAGGTCTAATCAGGAAAATGAAAAAATCAGGCTGATAGAACTTGGGTATAACGAGGAGGAAGCTACGACATTAGCGGACAGAAGGTTAGCTGCACAAATAAGATCTGAAAAAGCTAATGAAGACTTAAGAGATAAAGAACTTGAATTGAAGCGTGATTTGCAGGCAGGTCAAATGGATTTTCAAATGCAGCAGCTTGCAAGCCAAAACCTTGCATTGATGTTACAAAACCCTGCCGCATTCGGTGCTCTGACTGCTTTAACAGGAGGTGGAATGCCTCAGCAGTTACAGGGACTTGGTATGCAGCTTCCAACAGCACAACAGCCTGGTGCTGCTCAACAGACTGGTGCACCCCAACAGCCTGGTGGAGCACAATTCACGCCTCAGCAGGCAATATCGCAGATGTTTCAGGGAAGCATTCCAACGATGGGTCAGTTAGGAGAACTTGACCCACAGGCAATGCAGACACTCACAAGTATGTTAGGATACTCTGCCGGTATCAGACCTGAGCAACTGGGACGAGCATCGGCAGGTGTCACTCCAGGAGGTATGCAGGCACCACCTGCACAAGTTTTCTCAAGAGGGTTACCTACAGGAAGGAGAGTTTAAATGGTATCCCCAAGAAGAATGAGTGCAGAAGAAGAACAAGAACAGTCTTTCAGAGAACTAATCAGTCTCGCTAATCAGTCTAAAATCATAAAAAGAAACCAACTTGCCAAGGAGGGTTCTCAGCAGGCACAGCAGCAATATAACGACATGGAGGTACAGCGGCAGGAAGAGGTAGTTGCTGAAACACCAGCTCCTGAAGGAAGTGTATTTGGGTCGTTTATCGGAGGGGCTATACCTGACATAATAGAAAAACCAGCTTCAGATGCGTTAAAAATAGCCTATAATTTTTATGAAGCTGTACCTGAAGTTCTGCCGTGGGCTGTAAAAAAGAGATTGTTGGGCATGGAGGCACGAACCGAACGAGGGAAAAAAGTCAGTGCCTTACTTGATCAGTGGTTTGACAAAAGCAATTATGGAGAAGGATACGGCATGTTTGGGGAAAAAACATGGTCATCTGAAAACTACAGAGAAACTAAAGATTTGCTTAAAAAGCTAAGAGAAATCAGATCGGAAAGACCGCTATGGCAACAACTGTCTATGAGTGTTATAAACCCAGTTGAATATTTAGTCGCTCCAAGATTAATTGGTGCAGGAATAAAAGGAATCAAATATGGAATCAAAGGTGCAGGGAAAGTAGGTAAATTAGGTGTAAAGGGTGTAAAGGAAGCCAAGCAGACAACGGAATTTCTTCGCTCCGGTACAATGAAGCCAGGCGTAGTTGAACCTGTGAAAACTGTCGGCAAAACAGCTGCAAAAGAAACAGTTGAAAGCACCTTACCGCAAGGCAAATCTATGCACGAACTAATAGAAGAAGGGATGCCTAAATATACTGCAAAAATTGGTGAGAATGTAGAACAAACAGCAGGTAATTTCAAAATTGACTTGCTTGGAGAGAAAAAATTAATAGAAGTTACTCGAAAAGTTAAAGATTTGCTATTTGAAAAAGTAGGAATTAATGCACTTGCAGATCCCACTAATCCTGCTCACAGGCTCTGGATAGCAATGATAAGAGGTCAGGAAGGAGTGGATACAGCTGCTAAGTTGGTGACCCAGAGATTTATCGGTGCTGTAGGAAATGCAAACCAAATATTCAATTTAGATGAAAATTTCACAATGATGGTGACAAGTAAAACCGGAGCCACAAGCAGACAGTCTTTTCAGGAAGTAGCTCAGTATTCAAATAAGTATAAGTTAACAACAGAACAAACAAACTGGTTTGATGAATTCAGAAAAATAACTGGTGAACTGAGGCAGGAAACGATAAATAAAGGTGCTTATAGAGGCAAACTTGACCCTGATTTAAACTTACTGGATGAAGTGGAAGGAGAATATTTTCCTAATATATGGCAGTTTTTCAAAACTGTTGATGGAGAGATGCTCAGACTAAAAACTCCCACCAAAGGTGCTGTGGGCAGAAAGGGATTTGAGGAAAAAACAAGGCTTTACCAACATGCCAGCGATGCCTATGCAAAAGGATACAGGGGCGATCCTATGCAACAAGTAGCTTTGTTATGGACCTCTATGTATCAGCGTATGCTTGACCAGCAGCTTGTCGATTACATTACTCCATATATGAAAAAAGCTGTTGACCGTATGGATATCAAGTATTTCAAACAGGTTGATGCTGCTGTAGCAAGGCAGGTCGGCTTGAAAAAAATGATAAAAGCGATAAATACAACTATAAAATATGGTACATCTGCGAAAAAAATATTAGATCCAAAAACAGGAAGAATCGTTCCTCCTGGAAAAATGCTAAAAAATTATTCAGGTAGAAAAGCTATCGTTAATAATGACTTAGAACTTGATAGCAGGTGGCAGGAAATTGTAAAAAGAGTTGGTTTTGCAAGTCCACGCAGAGCGGATATAGCAGCCGGTACAGATGTCACTATGAAAAGACTCAGCTTGAAAGGTAAAGATCTTAGAAAAGAATTACTTGATTTGCGTGAACAGGTGCAGAAGACATTAATTGAAGCAGAACAAAATGTAAAGATAATGAGAACTGAAAAAAACAATATACTCAGAGCGGCAGGAAAACATCCAGGTGAGTTCAGTTTTCCTATGACTGGTCTTGCAGGGAAAATAGGAACACCTGAAGAACTTGTCAATTCAATAAAAAGCATGAACTTCACAAAGGTCGCAGAACCATTTAGAAACCTCAAAATGAAAGAATGGCAGTTTGTTTCTAATTCTATTAAAGACAGAACAGCTCCAGGTAACGCAATAATGCGTATAGCACAGGGTACTCAGGCTACCGCTAGAACGATGATGGCAGGTTTTGACCTTGGAGTATATTTCATACACCTGTTACCTCTTGCTTTGACAGATAATAAGATGTGGAGAAATGTGGTTGGCAAATCCATGAAAGCACTTGTTGGTGGAAAAGTCAGTATCAAAAACAGCAAATTTGCTTTCAAAAGAGAAAACGTACTTGCTAAATATATAGATGAAAATTGGGATGCTGTAAGAGAAATGTATGATTACGATGTCATGCACGGTTCACTAAACGAATTCGTTGAAGCTATGGGTAAGGGAAGTCTATTGCGTAAAGCTGGAGGAATCCCCAAAATAGGAAAACCTTTAAACGTGGTACTTGATGCTGTCGAAAGAAACTTTGAAAGTGCACTTAGCATGGCAAAAGTTGAAATGTGGAAAGGCTTAAAACCAATGGCTTTAAAAAGCGGATTACCGAAAGAGGAAGCATTGCGACAGCTTGGCTCTCATATCAATAAGATGACAGGTACTGTGAGTATGGCAGGAATGGGTCTTAGGCCGACAACACAGCAGGCATTGGGCGGAATGCTTATGTTTGCTCCAAGGTACAGGCTCGCTACATATGGATTGATGAGAGATATTTTTAGAGGTAATTTGCAGGGTCAACTTGCTAGAGATGCTATGGGACATATGACAGCAGCGGCTATAATGTATTACTCATACCTTGGCCATCATCTTGACCAGACTCCAAACCTTGATCCTACAAGTGGAAAGTTTTTAACGTATAAGATAGGTAATACCAATGTTGGTATCGGTTCAGCGTTTCTTTCTACAGCAAGATTTATGGGAAAGATTGTCGGTGAATTTGCAGCGGACCCTAAAACAGGTGAAGCAAGAATTCCATCTATGGGAGATATTAAAACGTCTTTTTCGGCTTTTGATAATGATGATGTGCTTAAAAACTTTGTCCGCAGCCAGATAGCTCCTCTTACCGGTACAGGATGGGATATGATAAGCGGCAGAAACTACATGGGAGAACCCACTACAGAAAATTCTGGTCAGATAATGAAAACAGTTGTAGCTGAAAATATGATGCCTTTCTGGGCATCAGGAATGTTGTTTGATCAGCCAAAACCAGGTTGGATATCACCACCTGCTGAATTTATGGGTTTAAGATCGTTTCCTGTAGGTCAATGGGATAGGTTTAAAGAGCATTTTAATGTGTATTCAATGAAATCTGTGGGTGGCACATGGGATGAGCTAAATAAACTTAAAAGAACTGAAGTTATGCAGATGTATCCTCATTTACAGCAGATACAGGACGAAGCGTTTGAAATCAGTGCTTTAAGGGAAAGACGTGAGGAAGTGTCGGATTACAGAGAGTCTCTGAATCAAACAAGAGAAAAATACGATGCTGACCTTCAGGAAGAAATAGATAGATTTTATACGCCTGATACTGTGCCTGGACATATAACAGCTCAAGAATTTAGACAAAGACGTTCTGAATTGGGATTTGCTTTGTCTTTTAATTACGACATGATATATGAAGAACATCAGGAAACAGCGGATATGCTGAACGAGGAAAGTCAGAACCCAAGGGCACACCTTGAGGACATTGCATATGAAGCATATGTAAAAGAGATTATTGCAGGAGATTTCTATAACGAAATAGACGGAGAATTCGATTATACAAAGCAGCAGGAAGCTATTGATATGTTTGAACAGGAATATGGTTCTGCAAACCTAGCTTATGTCAGAGAAAGACTGAATGCCAATAAACCTCCTTTGCTTCAGGAACTTGATCAAGGCAGAAAAGCAATAGCTCCTTATTGGGAAATAGGAGAAATCATTTTAAAACAAACTGGACATGGAAATCTTGTTCCCAAGTGGAAGGAATATTTGAAAGCAAGAGGATATCAAAGAGAGGAAATGCTTGAAGACTACCCTATGTTTAAAGAAGTAGCTTCAGCTCAGTCGAAAGGAAGATTGAATTTCCGCATGAGCAATGCCAAGGTAGAAAGGTTTTTATATAGGTGGGGATATATAGATAGTTTAAGACATCCTGATAATGTAGATAGAGATGTCAGAGAAGTTCTCAATGAACGGATAACATGGGACAACGCAATTGAAGAGAATTAGAACAGTAGAAGATATTCTATGTGAATGCTGTCCACATGGAAGACAACAGAAGATGGCAGTAAAAGAAGATGATGTCATAACGATAATGGCAAAACGGCATGGTAGAACGCATCTTGTGCGTTATCATCTTGACATAAACCAAGAAATAGTTAAATAATTGGATTAACAATTTAATAGCAGATACCATTTAGTATCCCAATTTCGAGTTTTCCTTAGAAGACCGGAGTTGGGTTTTTTTATTTAAGGACAGGAGCATAAGCTCATCCAGGAGGTAAATAATATGGTTAACAGCCAGAATGACGAGGTAACACAGGATCAGCAGAGCCTAGATGGGGAGCAGGGCGAAGTAGCAGCCACTCCGCAGTACGTCACACCTGACCAGCTGACGAACATACAGAATCAATTACAGCAGCTGGAGTCAAAAAATCGTGGTTTACAGGGACTTGTTGACAATGGCCTAAATGCCATCAGAAGGGATACTCAAACATGGGCGGAACAACAGTTCAGCGGCATGAGAAATGAGATGGATAAGAAGGCATATCTTGAAAATCTGGACGAGGAGCAATTGGCGGTCGTTACTCCCTTACTCAACGAAATGGAAGAGCTCAGAAAGCAAAACGTGCAGCAGGCACAGCCTCAAACGAGTCCGACTCAACAGCAGGCAACACCTGACCAGGCACAACAGCAATGGGAGCAAATCTATAAATTCGTTGAAAGTATGGGTTTAGATAGAAACGACCCTAATGTGCGTTATAGTGCTCTTGATTCGACTAACAGTCTGACTCCAGAGCAGCGTAGTGCACAGTTTGCTGAATCGGTAGGCAACGCTGTAAGGACAAAAGGAGGTACTCCTCCACAACAGCCTAGTCCACAGCAGCCACAGGTTCAGAAGCCTGCTACAGTATCGCCACCGGTGGAACAGCCGAGCGGTAAAGCAGCTCCCAGTTATAAAAACCCAGACGATGTACGTTCTGCGTATATAGAAGGGAAGATAGAAAAGGCTGAGTATCAACAAATGATACAAAAACTACAATAAAATAAAAGGGGGAAAGATATGGCTACCGGTCTATCAATTTCTTCAACTAGTAATATGTCCTCTGGACAAAAAATACTCGTTGCTTCTGCTAAAGAAGCATTCGAGCCGGCTGCACCAGATCCTGATTTGATAACTAACGAGAGAATTCCTACTGGACACAAACAATGGGACGTTCTAACTTATGCTCGTATGAGCAATGCTTCTGCCTTATCAGAAGGCGTTGACTTGTCTCAGTCAGAGCAGTTAGTAACTAACTCTCTCTCGATTACACCATCAGAGCATGGAATCATAGCAACCGTTTCCAAGCGATTGATTAGAAGGCAGGGAGACTCTAATGTTGTTTCGACAACAGGAACTCTACTTGCTAACTCTCTCAGGCGAAAGATGGCATCAGACGTTGTAACTCTCTATGACGGATTCTCAAAATCCACTCCTGGAGCAGGAACAGCTCTTGAT
>Ga0209756_1002994_pt1 | contig 14025 bp, 10 predicted proteins | sample ETNvirenome_6_85_FD_184071 | JGI IMG/M metagenome (GOLD analysis project Ga0209756, IMG submission 184071) | Marine viral communities from the Pacific Ocean - ETNP_6_85 (SPAdes) (version 3) | ecosystem: Environmental > Aquatic > Marine > Oceanic | place: Pacific Ocean | collected 2013-06-19
TAACATTGGGAAAATTTGGATAAAAATCTGCCAAGCCTTGTTTTGTTTTAAAGATTTTTTCTACTGTGTTTTCAGGCATACTATTTTGTCCCCAGCCCAAGCTGACGTCCTGTAATCGTTGTTTCATAATTTTCTGGTGTTATAGACGTTTCCACCGTTAAGACATTGTGATAACCCCCTAAGTTCATTTTAGCCGCCATAGAAGAAGGATCACTTAAGTTACCTAGCCCGGTAAGAGTTGGGTCGACATAATAATACATTCCAGGGATAAAGAGCGTGTTTCCCACCAGACTCAAGTTCGTGTCGAAGGGAAATTTAAACTGTGCCATGTCCCCGCCTTGTAAAGCCTCGAAAGTTCTTAAATCCATAACACTTGGAGTTTGAACCCTCGTAAACGTCATATTCTTCAACAAACCAACATCTGAGCCTATATTGAAATGATATATACCATCTTTCAGGTCTTCTCGTAAGTCTCCTTTTCTCTCGGCTATGTCCTTTACCGTTGTAAACTGGATTAACAAATAGTCATAGGAAGTTCGGATAGCACTTTCTTGTGTCAGCCCGTCTAGCAAAGACAGGTACTTTTCCTTAAAAAGAGCACTATTGACATCAATTATTTGTTCCATGGGCAAAGCTTCTTTAAATTTGCCCATCCCATGACCACAAATAGGTCTCTCCGTGCCGTCAGTCTTGCCTTGAAGGCCCGGCAACGTTAGAGACGTGATAGTAGGCTCACAGTTTGGAGCAAAAAAAGTTTCTGACATATCTGCGCCTAGGGCTGGAATTACCAAGTCGCGAATTAAGAGCCTTATAAATAAGTTCAAGGATAGCTGTGATTTTTTTGGCCTTATAATCTTCTTCAAAAACCAAGCTCTGAAAAAATTAAAAGAGACCGGAAACTGTGCTAAGTTGATGCGCTTTATTCTTCCGGCTCTGTCCAAGTACTCCATTGGGCCAAGCAAAATTCTTTTGTTTTTCAGACTATAACCAAGCGAGGTATTGTGCTTATCTTCTGGAAAGTAAGATTCTTCAGTAAAGACAGGATATCCAAGATTTCGCAAGTTCGGAGGAGCTTTCAAGTCCATCTTTGCGACGCCGGCATTTTTGCAAGCTAACTCAATTATATCCCCCAGATAAACAAAATAAAATTTATAATTTTCCCCTGTTGCGTCTCTAACTGAGGTCGCTTTTATCTCTGACGAACTTCCAGTTTCGAGTTCAGACGAAAGCTGCTGTGCAACTGCAGTCCGGACCGCGGGATCACTTGGGCTCACCAAATGGCATCTGTCTATCTTGACTGATGCATTAATCGACGCAGCCCGGGCTGAGCTATCTACCACAGAAGTTGGGGCCTCGCCCGGGGACGCCTCCAAGCCCGTGGCCGAATTGGCCTCGTCGAGGGCGACGGTACTGGTGGCTTGCGGTGCTCCGCGGATAACTTGTTCCACCTCGGCGGCGTCGACGTTAACACAGAAAAGACGTGATCCGGGCGCCATCAAATCTTCGTTATTCCCGTCGATAAGTTGTTCCATAAAGCTCTTATAGATATCTTTTTTATATAATCCTATCTTTTTTCTAAGAAGGGCGCGGAGGTGTCTGACGACGACGCCCATTTCGGCTTTAAAAAAAGATACAACCCCAGAAGAACTACCAAGAAATTTTAAACCTCCGTTTTTGTCTATTTGTAGGCCGGTGCCCTCCATCATCTTCCCCCCTTCTGAATAAGCCTCTTTAAATAAGTCTGCAAAAACTTTATCTGATGTTACAAGCTCTTTTAGTTTTCTTATGCCCGCACATTTGTCATTCACGCATGAAGGACTGATCAGCTCACCACCTATGACGCTCAAAGTAGCGTCAAGCCTATAAATATTAGACATATTGTAGTCTGCGTCAACCTTATTCGATATTTCTAGACCGCCTGCGCCGGCGAACCTAAAGGTGCTGCCAAAAATATTTGCTTGGTTAGTCCCCATAGACGCCTCGCATGAAGCTCTGTAGTTTAGCGTCATCTCGACTAATCCGTCCTCCCTTATGTTAAAATCGTAGTCAGTCACGTTTAGTGATAGAATGAGGTTCATTTTTTCTATATTAGCTAATGTCTTGACTTCGTTTTCTGATAAACTCAAGCCTCTTAGTTGTTCTTTGCTCGGCTGCGTGTAACCCAACAAAACTTTAATTTCATCATGTTTGGGATTGTAACTATCACTTGTCGACGAGTCCAAGCTCGCAGGGGCCCAAGAAACCAAGTCTGAGTATCTCAATCCGCCTTTTTCAGGGCTGGGCTCACCCGGAGGGCTGGCCTGTATATCTTTTAAGCTTTTGAAAGTTAGCACCATCGTGCAGGTAATGTCTGTCTGGATTGGGCCGGAGGCTTCGCCGTTGTATGAGAATTCAAAGCTTTTTAAGCCAACGTTTCTCCAATTTGGCTTTGTGCTCTCGTATTTCAAATAATCTTGAGCCGTTAGCGCGGTCTCAATCCCAAAGTTGTCTGAAAACCTAAACTCTTTATAACACGGAAAAGGAAGCGCGGTCATTGTTCCCTGATTTGGGTGGCCGTCTTCTTCTTGAAACTTTTCGTACACCACTTTAAAGATCCTTATCTTGGGCCTTAACAAAGAAAGAGCAGACGTCTTGATATTGTAAAGCGCGCTCATGTCTGTATTGTTGATGCCTCTAAGACGGTTGCTCATTTGAGATCCGTCGCCAGTTACCTGCCGAAACGTCATGTAATTAAACAAATCCGGGTTTGAAACAAAAAAGGCCGCGGCTTTATCAATATTACGAGTTAGTAACTGCTGTTCGAGATTTGTGTATTCTATGTTCTCGTTACTAATTGGACTTTGTTTTCTTCCTGTTTCTTCTGCCATTTTAATAACCTATATAAAATAAGACGCTTTCCAGCGGTGTTGGAACATATACGACGTCGCCCAGCTTTAAATGAAATTCAGTCGGCTTTTGATTATAAAGGGCAATAACCCACCACATTTCTGGATTTTCATAATATTGATCTGCTAGTTTGTAATATCGATCTCCAGTTTTCCAAACGTGAGTAACGACGTTAAATGTTTTTATTTCTTCAACTGTGGGATGTCTAAAAACTGGCGTGTCATATTGTTTGATACTTTCAACACCCCTAGTTTTTTTGAGATACCTCTTGTATGCTTCATTTATATTAACGAAAATTTCTTGATTTTTATATCTCATGGGGGCTCCTCCAAGCCAGCTGGCGAATCGGCCTCGTCGAGGTGGACGGTACTGGACCCCCCGCCGAGAGCGGGGGCTTGAGCGGCCGCGGCATTAACAGCCGCCGGGGACCCGGGCGCCTCCAACGCAGTTGCGCCGGCGCCGGGTGGGTCGACAGATTCTCTGATTAAACCGAAGTCGTAGGGATAGCTTGAGGCTGCGAATCCTCCTCTCCAAGTACCATCGTTGTGGTCCCATCCCAAAGAATGGTCGTGCACGACTTTCATATCAAACGAGAGTTTAAAAAGCTTTGGAATTAATAATTTTTTGCCCTCGGGTACATTTTCGTCAAAGCCAGCCGCGGCTAAGAGCTGAGATGCTACATTAGCCTGAACACTACCAGCATTCGAGGAATTGACTGATATAAAACCCGACTCAAAGTCTGGTGTGACTGATAAACCGTTGAGTACTCCGAGGAGACCTTGGCCACCCTTGGTAGAAGAACAAATAAGATTTGCGAATCTTACCCGAAACATTGGTGTTGCTGATATTGCAGTTGTGACCTGATTGCCTTTATATGTTGGATACTGCGCAGCAAAAAACCAGCTCAAGTTATTTAAATTGTTTAGGCCCATGGCGACAGAAGAGGATGGGACATTAAAGACAACATTTATGGTTCTACTGTTGCTTTTCCAAATATAGTAAGGATCTGGACGGCCGTAAGGCTGTTCTGCAGTGTGTTCTGTTGACACCTTGTCAGAGAGAGTCTCGATATAAGCGAGAAACTGTATAACAGGTGGATTTTTAATGTGAATTGGTATTATTTCTAGTATAGTGCCGGCTTCGGCGGCGTTGCTACTCTCTGTGTTACTCTTTTTGAATTTTACGTTATTAAACGTATCTTTTTCACCTGCATATGCTGCTTTTTCTACTTGAAAAAATTTAGGCATCTATTATCTCCTTCACTTAAGTGGCGCCGGCTGTTTCATAACTATTTTGCCAACTTTTTTGCCGTCCATCATAATGGTCGCTTTTGACATGTCGACATTTAATCCTTTTTCGAGGGCATCAGCTTGACGTTTAACCTCTTTTTTGATGTCCTCTAGCACTAGTAGGGACGGCTCGGCGGTGTCTGTATCCGCGGGGCGTCCGGACTGTCGGTTGAAAATCTTCATCGCGTCGTCGACGGGCATCCCGTGAGCTGCTGTCAAGGTTTCGAGGGAGCTGGGTCTCATAGCCAATCCGCCGGCTGCAACAAGGCCGGTAGCTGCGCGGACGGCTGGACCAAGGATAGGTACATCTTTTGCGGTGTCAATTAGCGAAGTGACGTCGCCTAGGCCCTTGAGGGTAATCAAAAAAGCAGCCACAGCATCAGTGTTGTTGCCTGTAAGCCTTAGCGATTCGCCAAAAACATTGTTCCAAATACTTCCGAATTCTTCTGCCGGCCCTCGTACATTTTGTACCATGGTGTCCATCCCGCTGACCAGATTAGGCAGTTCACGAGTTAACAGCTCTGTGGACGAGAGGCCGGATTTGATCGTTTCGCTAAACTCACCGATCGGCGTAGGAAGTTTATCAAAAGCGGCCGCTGTTGTTTCTAGCGCGCCGGGTTCTGCCGCCAGCTTTTTTAGATCCGGAAGCTTCACGCCGGAGATATCTGATAATGCACGAGCCATAAAACGGCCTTTTTTTCCAGTGCCTTCTGCAAAAACGCCGGCCTCCCGGAGCTTCTCTCCCAAATATCTTGCTTTTTCAGCGGGGTCCATCATAAAAAGTTTTTCTGGAGAAATTCTTACACCAGTTTCTGCCAGTACTGCATTGAACTTTTGAGCCATATCTGTAGCACCACTGAAAGTGTCTAACTTAAGCATGCTATCATTTAATCGGTTGACGTCGACGCCTGTTTTGGTCGCGACCACCTGCAAATCATAAAAAACATCGTTTGCATCTCCGCCGAAGGCAGCCAAAGTGTCGCCTAGCCTGGTGTAATCAGTAAACATTTGGTTCGCGCCGATGCCAAGTTGTTTAGCCATGTTAACATGTGTCATCGTAGCTTCTAGCGTGGATTCGGTATTTCCCCCTTGTACTCTCGTAAGAAAATCAAAAGTTTTTGAGACGTTGTCATTAGTAACACCAAGCTGACCCAAGGCGGTGCCATAATTAACCATCGCCATGGCGGCGTCTTTGTCCCCATCCGCGACTAATTTACGAAATTCGGCCGAGGATTGTAGTAGGTCCATCATCTGTTTGTTTGCGTTTTCAACCGTCATGCCTGTGCCCGTTACAAGACCACCGAATCGTTCAAAATCGGCGCCCATATTAAGCGCACTGCGTACGTCAACTGCGCCCCTGTTGATTTCTGATAGAACAGGGTTAGCCAGGCCTAGGCTTTTAGCAAAAGAAATATTGGCCGCTTCGACTTGAGGACCAAGGCCTTGTGTTTTAGTAACAAGATCGCCTAGTCCGCCGCCGACTCCGGTAAGTGTCTTCATTAAGTTTAAAGCGACGATTTGGTCTAGATTGGCTAGCCCCTGAGTAGCACCTTGAACAAAGTTGTTGACACTGGTTCCAACTACGTTTAGCGCTCCAATCACGGCGCTGTCGCCTTCTCGCGCTTTGGTGATACCATCAGCGTACGCTTTGTCGACCGCGTTCTGGTCCTCGGCGAACTTTGTCATGAATGCTTCTTGCGTGCCCCTTCTCAATTCCGCAGTTTCTTTAAGGGCATCGCGAATTTTGTTTTCGTTATTCGATCGAAATTCAGAGTAAGCCTTTTCCCGGGCTATTCTTTTTTCCATTTTAACGGCTTCATCACCTTCTAACTCAGACAAGCGCGTACGCATATCTTTTAATCTCTCTGTTTGTGCTCCGAGGGCATTAGTTAGCGTAGAAAACGCAATGTTAAACTCGTTAATTTTACCCTGCGCGTCATCGAACACGTCCGCGGTCTTGCCAGCATACTGCTCAACGGTGTCTAACGCCGCTTGTAGTTCGTCTTTTGTTGGGTTTGTTGCCATAGTATGGACCCTCGTTAAATATAAATAGTACCAAACAACAAAATGAAAACCAGAGGATGCTTACTTATAAGCGTCTTCGACAGCTTCGTTCTCTTTCTTGATCTGTTCAGATAGCTTATACACGAACCAAGACCGCAGGCCAATTGGCAGGTTATAAGCTTCTGTGAAACTCCAACCGCCGTAATATTTTAAATAGAAGAACTGTTCATAGACGCTCTCCATGTATTCTTCACCTAGGCCAAAAAAACCCCGCTGAAAGCGGGACCTCCATTTCTTCTTCGCGATAGCATTTGGGGCACACGAAATCGTCGACAAGGCGGACGCGAGGGGCTAATTTTGGATAAAGCTCTCTAAGAAACTTTGAATCTTTTACTGGCATAGATTCTATAAACTCATTTATGTAGCCCGGATCTGATTCATCGTTTACTTTTGAAATGATCGTAGCAAGCATCGAAGTAACCATGTTATCTTTTGGCTCTTTCTCATCTCCAAATAAAACTTTTTCATCTTGGCCGGTGAGCATTTTTAAACCTACTACAACGCCAGAAGTAGGAAGCTTAATATCAAAAGTTTGTGTTTTGGTGTCGTGCAACAAATCATTTCTTTTAAGAAAAACACTGTCTAGACAATTGTCTTCGATCAGAGCATTTTTCAGATCATATTTTGTTTCTGAAGTGACGAAACACCCGGTGCACCTGTAGGACAAGTCGTACTCCGACCCGTAGCCAGATATTCTAGCTGCAATCAATATCGCATTTCTGTCGCCAATCAAGAGGGTCGAAGGATCGATATCGTCGATGATCAGGCTTGTTAGAAGACGGTTTAGCACTAATCCTTTTTTAATTAAGGACTCTGAAGATATTATATCTTCGTCTTTTGCCGTCATAAAACGTATCTCAACAGTTTCTTGTTGATGTAAGGGGTGATCCTCCGGGTAAAGCTTTCCCTGTGACGGAAGCTCTACAAATTCAGTTGGAACCGCGAACGACATGTTCGTGGCTGCAGCCAAGGGAGACGGAGGGGTTGGGCCCGCGGGGGAACCGGGCGCCGATTTACCTAGGCGCCTTTGATTGTTTCTCATTTAAACCTCTCTAATAAGATATATATTAAGTTGCTAGCGGGAATGGTGTGTTTGAATAAGTCGCATAATCGTATTTGATTGTCAGCTTGACTTCCATTATGCCTTCTTGCGAGTAATCAAGCGCGCCAAAATCAGCGCTAAGGATCCACGCATTCTTTAGGGTCCACTCCTCGATAACATTAGTCGCGTCGGGTATGCCGGGAACTTCACCCGGGTCGGCGCCGGCGGGTATAATAATTCCGCCACCATCCAGTTGCTTAATACGAATCTCGCCAAGAGTACTTGTTGAGCTAACCTTGGTGATGCCCGTAGTGAGCGCCGTTTCGGAGACAGGAGCAACATATCCGGCGTTTCTGAGGGCGTTGTAAAATTTAGAGCCAACGTTTGGGTCGACTGCATCAATGAAATCAATTGTGACGTCGTCCCATGTGACTATACCAGGAAAGTTAAAAGTATGATTTAAGATTTTATGATCTTTGTTACCAATCTTATAACTGGGCTTCTTCGCCTTGGTAACCATAAAGGTTAAATCTGAAAGCTCCGAAAAAGTCACCAAAAACCTAAAAGATCTTTTTGGCTGAAAGCCCCCGGGTCCTGTGTCTGAAAAGAATGGCATCTAATTAATCTCCTGTTTTTCACTTATAACTAGTGTATTGTAAATTTTAATCGTCGAAAGAAGCGCCACTTCTTGTAATAATGAAGTCCAGGGCGATAAATTCAACAGCTCTTGCTGGTTTTAAGAAAATCTTCGCGTAAAGAATGTTTCTATCAACTAAGTCTGGCGTGGTTGTGGTGTCGTCTAAGAGCACCTTAAAGTCTGTCAAGCCTAGGCCAGCCTGCACACCCTCTAGAAAAGGAATCACCTGTCCCGTGAAGCGGTCCCAAGTTTGTTGTACATTCTGGTCAAATAACACTCTCGAAGCAATTCTAGAAACTTCTTTCTTCAAGTAGATTAGAAGTCTTCTGACATTAATCCTATCGAGCGACGAGGCTGTTACCTGCAAGGTCTTTTGACCAAAGATAACGATTCCTTCCGCGGGAAACGATGCAATTGGGTTAATATTAGCATCGTACAGTCTGTCTCTCTCGGCCGAGGTGACGCGTTGTCTTACCCCAACGACAGGTACGCCGGCGGAACCTTCGCTCAGGCCGCCTCTTGTGAAGCCGGCAGGAGCAAACCAAACGGCAGACTTGCGTTGCGCACTTGAGAACGTTCCCATGGCAACCACTGAAGGCGGCACATAGAGTGAAGAATTTGCTGCATTATCACGGATTTTAACCCATGGATAGAATGCGCACCCATAACTTGAATTAATGTTGAGGTCTTTTAACTTCTTAACTGTAAGCTCAACAGAGCCTATGTTATCAGCCTCTTCGTTGTTGTTCTCAGATCGTGGAGTATATCCTCCCTCAAGATCGATAACTGCCAAAGCGTCGGCGCGCTCCTCACATGCATTAATTAACTGTGCATTTATGCTGGTGTTAGTCACACCTGGTATGGCAGCCAAATCAAATTCCAAATAGTCCGGATCAGAAATGACGTCAACCGCTTTCTTTAAACTATAGAAAATTGTATCGTTCTTTACCGTTGGACTCTCCGCAATCTTTGAGTTTCTGAGCGGATCTTTTTCTGTGATGTCGAATCCGTCGAATCCTCCGAACATTGGAGAGGTAAATCTCTTGAACCCGGCGCTGGATCCGGTCAGAATGAACGTGGAGCCGGAGACTGCAGTCCAAGAAGTTCCCGCTGCGCGCGAACCTGATACGTGCACAGAGTGCCCGGTTCCTGGCATTTCTTTAATATCATCCAGGGTAAACGCCCAGGAATATTGCTGGTATGTATTGTTAACCGTTGTTGGATCTGCAGTAGCCGGTTGGCCTCTGAGAAGGTCAAGGTTGGTATTATCGAACCTCTTGGTGCCCTTGACGTTTGCCTGGTAACCCCAATAACATCTATTAGCGATTACAAGGCCCCCTTCAGACGAAGAAACTCTCATTCTTGTAGTCGGCCACTCCAAAGATGAAGTGAACTCCGAGGGTCCGCCATTGAGGGGCCTTAGACCGGTGTGCAGCACACGGTTTGCAGAAATACGTATATCGCCTGTGCCACCTGCTCCGGGATCATTGGTGAGAAGCTCCACCGGGATTGAACCACTGCCGGCTGCGATGATTGCAGCTGCGTTCAGCGATTCGCCAGTTATAGTTTGATTTTTTGGCACCGATGGTCCAAAAACACCGTACGGGTTGAGACCTTCGCCATTACCGTCAACCACAACCGGGTGAACCTCGACTCTCAGAATCGAAGAAACGTTATCATACTCACCATGATCGACAATTCTTTTGTTTGTCTCATCATATGTGTAATAACGGGTACCGATAGCGCGCCCGATATAATTCGAAGATTTCGGATTTAAATTAACGCCAGAGTATTGTTCTAAAACAATTGGGTTATTGTCTGTGTCACCAGCTTTACGAACTTGTAAACTGAAAGAACCAAATTTATTGAAATTGTCAGTTGGAACTTTGATATCAGAGATAGAGACTTTATAATCTCTATTAGCTTGTTCACCGCTATCTAGCGCGTGAAATTTAAACAGCTTTTGCGTATCTGAAAGCGGGCTGAAGTTAGCAGTGGTGTCCCCTCTTGTATCCTGCGAGAAAAACCAGCCGGTTTGAGCAGCGCGCGAATTTTGTTGATGCTTTTCCCAAGAGCCAATGGTCGCTCCCTTTAGAGCGACAATCGCAGCGTAAGTGTCCGCAGTATTAGAAATAGGTGCAGCCGGAGGGTCACCTTCTGCGCGTAGGCCGGTGATTTTTAACTTGGAGTTTTCTGCACTTCGTAAGTTTGACTCGAAAGTCTCGCCGAGCCAGTAAGTTAACCGTGTGGTCGTGGTTGCGTTGATAAGGTCACTGTTTGTCTTTGTTGGGTCAGTATTGAAAACCTTTCTAATAAACTTCTCTGAATCTCTGTCGAAGTTAAATGTCGCGGTTTTAACGACGGCGCCGGTCTCGTCTTTAATTTTTGCTGTGAATTCTTGGTTTGTTGAATTAAAAAGAAGTCCTGCACCCTCGTCGGCTAGCGAACCGGACTGATCTTCCCCAGCGCGTCGGGTACCGGTGAGTATGATTCCACCCTCTTCCATGTACCAAATAGCAGCAATCGTACCGGTAACATCCGTCGTGTAAGACGCAGACGGGAAGACGGCGAGGCCGAACGCGCCGCCGTTGGATGCTAGGGCTGCATTGTGTGTATTGGTTGTTTTCCAGCCGGCCTGTGCTGCTTGTGTGTCTGCGGCGTCGGTTGCGTTTTCACCCAGAACACGATAGACCGTGCACGGCGAGTTATTTCGAAGCCAGGCTTTTACTGCATATGCAGCATAAGTAGGAGCAGTCATTTCGCCTGTACGAAAAATATCACCAGACGCGTTGCCTGGAGCAGGATCACCAAAGATTTGCGTAAATTCTTTATAAGAATTAACCCTTATAGGGCGGTTCGAAGGGCCCTTTTGGAAGCGGCCTACAACAACAGGGCCCATTCTCACGGGTGAGCTTGGAATTCCCGATTCGTCTATTTCGTCAATGAAGACTCCGGGCGAAACAAATTTAAACTTATCGACTGACATACTCTGCGCTCCTTAAATATAAGTTGGCTCAAAAAATATGAGCTTTTTCTTTAAATAAATAGTGTCTGTAAATGACAAACTCCTTTAAATTCTAAATTCTCCGTCATCATCTTCGACGACAATTCTTTCTTTTGCAAAGCGTATTTCAACAGCGTTTTCTCTCCTAACGACTCTTGGTCTTTTTTCGTTCTTGCCATCGCCGATCAAATACCCGAAAACGTTCAGTCCAATTGTGGTTTCATATTTCCTCTCTTCAGATTGATATTTGGAAATATTATTGCCCATTTTATAGTCCTCGTCAAAAAAGGCTTCATATTGATTTAAGTTGTTTTGTACTATAATTCTCTTATGTCCGTTTGACACTCTTATGAACGGAGTCAAAAGATCGTTCATCTGTTCTTGGTAGTCAGTTCTTAAAACAAACTCATAGCCTACAGTAATATAAATCGGAATTGGTATCGTTAAAGTTTCATAAACTATTTTGCTATTGTCTTCTTTCCTGTAAAGCGGAAAATTATTCTGGTTTCTTCTGCGATGCGCATCAGCGTTAGCAAAATTTCTTGTTTTATCTTGCTTTATCACCTTGTTGACGGTCAAAAATCCACCCTTCAGGTCGTTAATGGGGTCGAGCTTGGAAAAAGGAATAACTCTGCTTTTTTCATCTTTCTTTATACTTGTTCTCTCAATTGAAACCACCGGAAGTATCATCCGGCCGGTCTTATCTCTTCTTATGTTATCGTCTTTAATATTGTGCGCTCTTTCCGCGCCGGCCCAAATTACTGGAACTTTTTTAAATCCCTTGTTTGTGCTTGTTTGAAGATTCAGGACTTCGCTAACAAAATTATATACAGCAAAATCAACATCTTCTAATGTCGACTTAAATCGAGGTACATCTCTAGAAGTCTCTTCCTCACTTATCGATTTCTTATCTTTAGGAGCCATCGAACACCCCCTCTCTTGCTAAAATACATGCAGCCGATATTTCCATCTTGTGATCTACCTGACCAAAAAGCTCTTTTGGTTCTTCTAAACTAACAATCTCATAAAAAGAGTCTCCGTAAGAGACAAAGTCGCCTTCGCGAACAAAAAGATCTTGATCTTCAGTCAAGCGTCTTTTGTGGAAATGAACCTGAATTTTTGTCATCTTATCTACGCCGTATTTCTCTGTCGTTGTTTTTTGGCCTTGAAATTCGACCAAAGCGTATACGTGCACTGGCGGCAAAAAAGATTTCACTATAGCTTCTTTGTAAAGTGGATGAAAATTGGTGTGTTCCACGTCGATCGGATAATAAGCGATAACCTGCCCTATAACTCTCTCAATCAGTTCGTCATTAACTTGTTTAACCAGGTCTCTTTCTTTTTTGCCCAAGAACAAGGGCGGAGGCGGCGATTTGGGCTGTGACCACTTGTTTTTTTGCTTAGCCATCTAACATTATCCTTGGTAAATAAAGTATGGGTAGGATCTGACAACATCTTGAGTATTTTTGACCATGTTTTTCTGTATCTCTGTTATCTTCTCATACGTCATTTCGTCTAAAAACTTCTGTAATTCTTCACGAAGAGCTTTTTGTTCTTCTCTAGATTGAGCAGTTAGCTTATCACCGTTTAAAGTCACTTGACTTCCAGGGATTGGTATCTGAGCAAATTTTGACCTGATTTGCCCGAGAGTCTCTTTGACTAAAGACAACGCGAATCTTCTTATCCACTGTTTACCGATCGAATTTATGTTCGCATAAGGGATATTAGCCAAAGGCAAAGTATTCATGTTATTAACGCCGTCTAAACCGGATTTTCGATCGCCCTGATCTTCAAAAGCTCCTTCGTTAGCTTTAAATTCAACATACATTTTTTCTGGGCCTACACTAGTCGGCATAGGGTATATTCTTAACATATTGTTTTTAATTTCATATGAGTAGTGTGAATTTCTGCTGTATATCGCGTCTTCATATGCCATGGCTTGAAGCTTGTTTTGCCATGGAGGAATAACCTCAAAGGTAGAGTCGTCAGCATACATGCCATAAGTTGACATATTGCCTACAGTGTTCATCCCACCATAATAGCCGTAAAAACGCCACATAGCGTGTGGTGTTTTATAGTATACCCGGGTAATTTCAATTTTGTTTTTATCTATTTTATTGTAGAATTTACTACCGGCGTCGGTCGACGCAGTATATATCAAAGCTTGGAGATCGTAATCTTGCTGTCCGTTTATCATATCGATTGAGGCTGAATAAATTGGTACAGTGCCCCCTAGGCCTACGGCAGAGATCGTGTGATCCATGATTTTCTTACCGTAACTAAATTTATACTTTGGAAACTTTAGCTCAATGTTTGAACCGCTTAACGTGTCTGTCCTTTGGCCATCAGAATCAAAAGTACCAGTAGTTGCTCCCAGTGAACTGTGGAGGATGTTTTTTGATTGGTGCACGTTTACAATGTATGAATATTCCAATACGGCTTCTTCGTAAGCAGAATAAACGTTTTTCTGATCTAGCTCAATATCTAGTACATCGCCACCGAGTTTACGGAATACAAAAGTGACCTGCTCTACCGCGCCTGTTACAAAGTTCGCGTCGTAAAGTCCGGAAGAGGTATCGGAATATATAGCGTAAGGATAATTAGCTGCAGTCGCGGCCGCGGCGTATGAACCAGTCGATGTTAACGCGGCGGTCGAAGTCTTTGAGCTTGGTGTTAAAGTTGTTGCAGCCATTCATGTTGCCCCCTACCAATATAATTAGTTAGGAGATGACTAATCAGCCTTTAGACTTTTTTAGATTTACGCCGAGAACTGGTTTTCTTCTTTACTTCTTTTCTTTCGGAAGAAGAAACAACGTCTTGGGTTGCCTGTGCCACATCTTCGACGACATCTTCGACGACATCTGCTACATCTTTAACAACGTCGACGACAGTCTCTACAACGGCCTCAACAACCTCTGCGGTGGTTTCAGCGACAGTCTCAACGACCTCTGCGGCTGCGTCTACTACGTCTTCGACAACATCGCCTAGGCTTTCCGCTACCGAGCTAGCCGCGGCCTTGGCTCTTGCTAACGGATGGTTGGCGTATTTGTTAGCATATTTTGCTGAATTCATTATTTTTCGTTTCTTGCCCATGATGTGAGTC
>Ga0209756_1002998_pt1 | contig 14012 bp, 24 predicted proteins | sample ETNvirenome_6_85_FD_184071 | JGI IMG/M metagenome (GOLD analysis project Ga0209756, IMG submission 184071) | Marine viral communities from the Pacific Ocean - ETNP_6_85 (SPAdes) (version 3) | ecosystem: Environmental > Aquatic > Marine > Oceanic | place: Pacific Ocean | collected 2013-06-19
ACTGGCTCATAGTCCACGACTCTGGCCGGATCTCCGTCAACACCAACGATGGGGCCCCCGGTTCCTGGGCCGAGCAATCCGGCGGCCAACTTCTGTTCCCCAGCAACACTGAGAATATCCAGGCCGTCGCCATGAATGTTCCCCTTCCCGTATAGAGGCTTGAACAATGAAGACCTTCATCAAAACTCTTTTTGACTCTCAGCACCGCATCTCTTGGCGGCGGCTTGCCGTCCTTACCCTAGGCACAGGCCTCTTGGCTGCTGGGATGCTTGACTCAACCCAGTGGCTCTACCTGGGCCTCGCATACATCGCTGGCGACTCTGCTGAGAAGGCGATGGCGGCGCTGAGGAAGTAAGTGCGCGATGGCGTTGTCTGTTACCGACCATGACTCTGCGGTTGACTACAAAGTCTCCTACGAGTCCAGCCTAACTGCGACACCGGACAATAATGTCACGAGTGGCCCTGGCACGTTTCACTCGATCTACATCAACAACAACAACAACCAGTACATCTACATCAAGGTTGTTGATGCCTACAGCGCGTCTGCTGGAAGCACGGATCCGACCTGGATTTTTCCATGTGCGGCCAACTCTGTGTTGAACTACGAGATCCCAGGTGGTCAGTCATTCTCGGCCCTTTCAATTTGGTGTACGACGGGCGCAAGCCCCGCTGATTCGACTGCGCCATCTTTGACCGGCAACGAATCCGTCAAAGTATACTTGGTAACGAGTTGAACCATGGCAGTAGTCAAGACCACAACGCCGACTGCTCTGGCCACCAATCTGGTTGTTCAGATCGATGCTGATGAGAACGCCAACAACAACGTCACAGGGGCCGCTGGCAGCCTTTACATGCTCAAGGTCGATACAACGGCCAACACGCCAACGACGGCAGAGCCGGGCTGCTATGTGAAGGTGGCAAATGGCACCATCAGCGTGACAACCACGGCTCCTGGGTTGGTCTTTTATGTGCCACATGGCACAACAAGAACGCTGGTGATCCCTACTGGGTGGGCGTTCGACACAAACCTGAGCTTCTACTGTGTGATTGGGGCGGCGCTTTCGAGCAATACCGGACCAGCCGAGAAGGTAGTTGTGACCATCCTGGCCTCGTAAATGGACGAATGGATTACAGTTCTGTGTGTAGTTGGGGTTGGCGGCCTTCTTGCTTTCTTTGGGCTTCGTGGGCGCACAAAGAAAGACGACGATGTCGAGTCTCCTCCACCAAATCGCATCGCTGATGCCGCAAATGACACGATTCAGCAGACGTTTCAAGAGGAAGTGTCTGGGATTTGGAGGCGGTTTCGAGGGAAAGACCCGGCAGGTGACTTGGCCGACAAAGGCAACTCTCGGGACCGACGATGAGGTGGCTTGAAAAGCCAGCGGGGGTCGGCGCGCAGGTTGTTGCTACGCTTGTCATCGTCATGCTTATCGTTGTGCTGCTGCTGCTGATCTTGTACCCTGGCGCAGCCAAGGCTGGTGATCTTATTGCCAGGCCGGATGCCCCTTCTCCGATTGCGGGCCAATGCGCAAAGAACATCGCTGTGCGAAAAGGCGAGGCCTTGTCGCCCGTTGTGCTCTCGCCCCGTGGCCTGGCTTCTTGCTCTGGAGTTCTGGTCCCTCTCTCAGACTACGCGGACCTGCTGGTTACTGAAAAGTGGGCAACGGCTGTAGCTGCCCAGTATGCAGTAGATACCAAAGCTTTGGAGATGGACATTGAGTGGTACAAGAAGAAGCTTGAGGAGGAATCTAAGCCGCCTCCGTTCCTCGAAAGGGCCGGAACACAGCGATGGTTTGGTAGACTGGAGACACTTGTTACGGTTGGTGTAGTTGCTGTGGGCCTCAGTGCTGCTTATCAATATGGCTCTGGGGGGTTCAAATGAAGCAAATCGACGCCAAGCTGGTCATCTGGATCGTCACTCTTGTGTTCATAGCGGGCGGGGGATGGTGGAGTCTTCAAGATGTCTCTGCCGATGTAAGCAGGATCCAAGACACGCTTGATGGCCAAGAGAGCGAACTGACCGTGCACGTCGCTGCCGATGGGCACGCTGCGGGTGAAGGCCGCATCGAGAAGATTGAGGCCAAGCAAGACGAGATGGGGAAGGACATCAAGTCTCTTATGACCAATCAGTCAGCCATCTGTCAGGCAACAGGGGCTCGCTGTAGATGAGACCGATACTGCTGGACTATGCCGCAGCCTTGGGCCACGCCGTCTTTGAGGACGGACTATACAACCTGAACATCATCGGCATCCGCACACCGGATGATGATGCCAACAAGTTCAATGACCGCATGTGCGTTGTCTACAAGGATGAGCAGGGGTGGGTCACTCGTACCTGGCGATGCACAACCGACCCAGGCACCTACTGGCGCGAGCACCCAATGAGGGTCACAGGGACTGCGATTCTGGTTCCGGGGCAGTACAGAGGGGCCTACAAGATTGGTCTGCATCGAGGGAGCTACGAGGCCTTGGTTCAGCGGGGTGGTCGCGTCAGGCTGTACCGCGATGCGAACAAGGACGATATCCTCGACATGGAGCCTGAGGATATCTCAGACCCCACTTACGCAGGCATCAACATCCATCGGGCATCAACGCGCGATGGTGGCTCGGAGAACGTTGATAAGTGGAGCGCAGGCTGCCAGGTCTTTGCAGACCCGGATGACTTCGAGTGCTTCATGAACATCGCGAAGAAGTCTGCCGAGACATACGGTGCTCAGTTCACGTACACCCTCGTTGTCGCTCCTGAGTTTTAACGTAAGGCTAAGCTGAGCAGTGAAAGCCCCAATGAGATCAGCGAGAAGACGAGTGCTTTTCTGCTGGCTCTCCAGTTGCGTCCCAGATCATCGTGACGAGTAGCATAGCCCCAGTGCTGATGAGCATCCCAGCCCGGTACAGCCTCGAAGAACTCGGGGCATTTGCGCTCTTCCCATACGTCAGACTCCCGTAAACGTAAGCGGTACCATAGACACACCCCTGCCCATTTCTGCTCCCGATGGTCATCTGGGTACTTAGCCCAGAGTCCGCAGCGTCCGCATCGTGCCATGCACGCAGCCTAACGAAAAAACCCGCCAATGGATTACCCACCAGCGGGTTTAGGTTTGTGGTCGGAAAACGGGCGCGTAAACCGACCGCCAGGTGAGTATAACGCGATTAGTTGGCCGCAAGCTTGTCCAGGTAGCGCCGACACCGTTTGCAGGTGACTTCATCAGGAACGGCGGTGCGAGTTCTAAGCACCCATCGCTTGCAGGCTGTGAGCCATACCAGAAACCCCGTGGGGTCGCGTTGTTTTTGGTCACCCCTGGTCCAATGTTGCTTCATGGTGTCCTTGTTGCCCCAGCCCCCCCCGCTCGGCAGGATTGGGCTCCCTGCTGCAAGTTGCTCACCGTGAGCGCCCAATGTGAGCGAGGGGGGTGGGGAGACTTAAATTGAAGTGTAGAGCACTTCGACGCCTGCTGGTGTTGGGAACAGGGCGCGTGCGCGGCCTACTTTTTTGCCTTTGACGAGCAGGCCCCGCTGCTCAAGGGCGCGAACGGCCATGCCGATATCTTTTGGGCAAACACCAAGGTCTTCAGCGATGGCCCGGCAAGTCCACTCATCGGGCTCGCTCACTACATAGTTAAGAATTGACCAACGACGACTCAATGATTGAATTCTCATACTTCCATCCTTCATTCAGTTTCAATCGGCTCACCTGGCCCCTCACATTCTGGGCAGTTGAGTCTACCAAACCAGATGTGCCCGCACTCAATGCAGCACCGCCGGTACATTTTGATAACTTTGCCCATGCATCCTCCGATGGCTGGGGCGGCTGGAGTCGAACCAGCAACCTTCCGGGTAACAACCGGATGCGCTGCCAGTTGCGCTACACCCCATCAGTCATCGAAGGAGACGGGAAACGGCGTTGCGTCCGTGACCTGCGGGTCTTCCATGAAATCATCCTCGTCATCCTCTTCAACCGGCTCTGGCTCAGAGGCGCGCTGAGGCTCTACCTGTGGTGCCGTGTTTGAGGCCATCGTGCCAATCAGTTGCTTGAGCAAGTCCTTGAGTTCCGAGTCATCGGTACTCTTGGATTTGAGAACCTTCACGACATCGTCTGACAGACTGCCAGTGTTGACGTTGATGTTCATCGTCTCTGGGACGCCGTTCCTGTACAACAGGTCAGGCTGGTCCTCTACGTCAACAAACTGAACCGCAAGCACAATGCACTCGGTGCCGTCTGCGTTGCGTTGCACATCGGCCTCATAGGCAGAGATCTTCCAATCCCCGTTGGGCTGGCTGTGCTGAATGGTCTTGAGCATCCCCTCAAGGGACTTTCCGATCATGTTGGCCCAGATATGCTCGGTGACCTTTCCTTGTGTGTTTGGAAGTTCCCAGCGGGAATCCCCGAGACGTGTTCGGTGGTTGGTCCACTTCTTCTTGGCCTTGGCTGGAATGACCTGCAAATCAAGAACTTGGTTGATGATTCCCATTAGCTCTGAAGTCTGGTTGATCCAGTCAGTGCTCTTAGAGTCACCGGTTACTTCGATATCCTTGGTGAAGATGTTCTTCTTCTTTTGCGCCTGCTCCAACAAACTCATCATGTTCTCCAGTTATTTGCGGCCTCGGTTCTTTTTCCGAGGCTCCATTTGCAGATTGCTCCGCTTGTTGTTCCCAGGATTGCCATCTCTATGATGAACATCCTTCCCGTCACCTTTCTTTGCTTTCCCTGCCAGAGTCATAATCCGGCGGGCGATGTTGCGGCCAGATCTGCGCTTTCGTTGTTTAGGTTTCCCGTGGTACTCCCTGTACTCTTTCTTGTAGTCACGCTTTGCCATCGGTTTCGTCGCTTGATTCGGGTTCTACCCCGATTGTATCCACTTCAGAAGCAAGATCGGCAGTCTCGTCTGGAATTTCACTTACGGTAAGTTCCTTTACTGCACCCTTGAGGGCCGACATGCCTGTGTCTGATGTGCTGTTTTCTGTGGCATCAATGATTTGTGTTGATGCTGACGGGGCGTCCTGTTCACCATCGTGCTGGTACGCAGTTGAGGAATCGTCATCCATAGGAACGAGGCCTCGTGCTATTGCGTACCGAATGCCAGTTTTCAGAGACATCTCAATGGGCCACTTGCCCCACACGGAGCGTTGACCGCTTCGTCTGAACGAGTCGGAGTTTGCTCGTCGCTTCTCAATGTCGGCCTTGCGAATGACCACAAAGTCTCGGTCGCCGTTGGGGTAGTGTGCAACCACGTAGACTGCGCGGAGGGTGCCCCAAGATTGCTCTGCATTGAGGTCTGGAACATGTCGTAGCTCTGGTTCGGTTCCCTCTCGGACATTGAACTCATCAGATTCGAACACCGCCTTTGTGCGGAGGCGAACTCCAGCGCGAGATGCCAGCCTGGCGAATCCGCGATGAGAGACCTGCCATTGAAGTTGGTTTCCGCGAGGGAGGAGGTAGACATCAGGAAGTGGGCCACCAGGCATCAGCCCTGTGATTGCGGACAGCGCAACCGCTTGGGCGACCGATGCGGGGTCACAGGAGTACAATTTGTCATCAGCCTGAGCCGCCTGCCTGAAGGCCAGGGCCACTCGACCAGCGGCCTCGTTGCCCGCATCTGAGCCAACCATCCCCTGAAGGAACTCTGTGGCTTTTGACTCCACGATTCCACGGAATCGGATTGCGGGATGTAGTTTTTCTTGCTTAGCCATGGTTAGTCCTTTGGTCGGTTGTATGTGAATCGGAAGATTCGGGAACCCTCTGATTGGTTGATGTAGTTCTTAGCCAGTTCGGGGTGCTCAGACTCGAACGCTTTCCGGTCAAAAGTTGACCGGCCTTTTGTAGGAGACCATGTAGCAATCCCGTCGATTCCATACGCCTCCCCGATCTTCTCTTTGAGGAGGTTTTCAACGCGCCTCTTTTCCGTCTCCACCTCGGAAAGCTGGCCTCTCAGCTTGATCAGTGTTTCTGCCAGCGCCGTTGCGCTCTCATCCGCAGGAATGAACTCCTTTGCTTCTGGCTTCCACCTGGAAGCGAGCGCCACCCCGCAGGCTGTTGAGCCGTCGGTTTCTGGTGGCTCTCCTTCCTTGATGTGCTTTTCGTGCCAGTCTCGAACAAGGCCAACGATGTTGTCTTCAAGGGCCTTGTCTCGGTTGAGTCGATAGACTCTAAACTCATCGGACAGTGTGGCAAATGCCGCAAGGTCACACCGGTTGTCTCCGGTCACAGCCATCTGCCATACACACTGAGCGGCATAGTATGGCGGGACATTGTCTGTTCCGGGTTCCCCCCAGTGCTCATTGAATGTGCGGGTAGACTTGATTTCAACGAGCCACCTCTCGTTTCCATCCGACACAAAGAAGTCGGGTCGGGCGTGCATCCAGGGCTCTGCACCAAGAATTGGGCTCTCTTCGTACTCTGGGCCCTTCTGGATCTCCACGTTGTAGAGCTTTGCGTAGTGGGCACCAATCGCTGGCTCAAGGATGTGCCCCCGAGTTGTGGAGAATGTTTTCTTGGACTCGGCAAGCCCATGCATCCTGGCCCACACATCCCATGGCCCCGCCCACGGAGAAAGCCCAAGGATGGCCCCCACGCTGCTGCTGCCGATGGTTTTGATGGCGTCTTCACTCATCGTGTCTCCTGTGGTTGTTGTGCTTTCCACTCTATTGCACCGTGATAGTGATGTCAATGACATCACCTCGACTGGACATGCTGAGTGATTTGATGTACTTACTTTTAAGAGGTGAGTCTGTGGACATCAGAAGCTACCGAGAGAGTCGGCCAAAGTACAACACTCGTGCGGCATTCTGTCATCGCATGAACTTGTTCCTTCGGCAGTGGGGTTTGAACATTTCAATCCCATATCTGAGAGACTTGGAGTCGGGACGTTCGGTCCCATCGCTTGCTCTTGCGGTTGCAGTTGAAGATGCTACCGCAGGAAAGGTTCGAGTTCGGGATTGGCCCGGATTAAAGAAACGCATGAAACAGAGGAAGAAACATGCTGCTGTCTAAGGAAGAGTTGAGTCAGATTCGATCAGAGGTGGGTTCTCGCACTGCGCAATACCAGAACATAGTGCCGAGGCTGCTTCGCCACATCGCTGCGCTTCAGGCAGTCGTCGATGTGCTTGAGGCTGAGGTTCAGGATGCGTGGGCCCTCGCCAAGAAAGCTCCATCCACGAAGGCCCCAGCCACGAAGGCCCCAGCCACGAAGGCCCCAGCCAAGAAGGCTCCATCCAAGAAGGCCCCAGCCAAGAAGAAGTAAGACTCAGGCTTCAGCGGGTGTTGCTGACATGGCCATCTGCATTACCAGAAACGCCTGCTGAAGCCCGACCTCGATCATTAAGCCATCCTCAACTTGTCGTGGCGTTGCGTCTTTGAGCACGGTCTCTCCCTCATCGTCGAGCACGGTCCAAAGACCCTCGGTGTAAATCAAGAGCCAGCCATCGGGAAGATTTTCAATCAGCGTGTGCATGGTTTACCAAGTGCATCCAATCCGAGTGTACAGCTTCATTCGCTTCTTGGCGAGTCCGCGCATCGAACCAATGTCATCAACTACATCAATGACGAGTGGTGGCTTCTTTTGTGGATGTGGGCGCATCACTCGTCCGATTCTCTGCTGAATACGAGCCAGGGCTTTGGTTGGAGTCGTCAGCACAACCGTGTCGAGAGATGGCAGGTCAAGGCCCTCATCAGCAAGCGTCGTGGCGCAGACCACCTGTATTTCTCTGTCCCTGGCTTTGTTTAAAGTCTCAGCCCGCTGCTTCTTTGTCATGCGTCCAACCAGTTGTTCTGCTGTGTACCCTCGAAATCTAAGCTCTTGAGCCATTAAAGAGCAGTGGCTGACCCGGTCGGAAAGAACGAGCACTTGCCGACCCTCCTCGATTGCTCGAACAACTCGGCTGATAATGCGCTCATTTCGGTACATGTTGCCTACCATCTCATTGACCAGCTTTGGCCAGTCCATCGGACCTTTGGGGCCCTTCCAGTCCGTCATCAGCCACTCCACTCGGGGAGGTAGAACATGCCCGTCTTTCGCCAAGTCCGCGTTGGTGATCTCATAGACGGCGGGGCCAAGATGCCACCAGAGCATTGACGTAAGGCCGTCTTGTCTGCGAGGCGTAGCTGTAAGTCCCAGCCGGTACTTAGCTGGGATGGTCATCATGACTCGACTGAACATCTCGGCAGGGACATGGTGACACTCATCAACAATGCAAAGCCCAAACTGCTTGGCCCACTCGTACCGTTCAAGCCAAGACATTCGGTCAAGGGTTTGGAATGTGGCCACAACAACGCGGCCTGAGTCGTCTCGCTTGCCTCCCCCATAGACGCTGGTGGTGCAGCCATCGAGGGTGGTTTCGAGCCGGTTTGTCCATTGTTCTGCAAGGTCGTTGGTGTGTACCAGGATGAGGGCCTTGGTCTCACAGGTTGTGATTCCAAAGATGCCGATTGTGGTCTTTCCAGCGCCACATGGCGCGACGATGACTCCTTCCTGGTCTTCTTTGATCCAAGAGCTAAGTGCCTCCTCTTGATATGGTCGAAGCTTGTAGCCACCAACAGGAACGAGCGGTTCTTTGACCAACGGGTAGGTGCGTTTGTCGATTATCTGGAGCCCGCTTCCATCGAGTTTGGCGTTTCGCGGGATGGCCAGCCCGCCTCCCCATGGGTGCTCAAACGGGATCTCTTGGCATGCGCTGACTCGCTCAGGGGGCATCTGTACCCACCTGCCACGACTTCGTAGCCCTTGGGCCATTCTGTAGTCTGGGTTTGGAAGACTGTAGGATTCAGACAACTTTGCTGCGAGTTCACTCCCAGGCTGGAAGTAGTACGCGCCTGCTCTCACACATAGATTACTCATCGGTATCACCTGTTTTACTTAGTTCAATCACCTTAGTCTTCGTCCAAACATAAACTCTGTTCTCACCAATGCGCTTGCGGTCCTTCTTAAACCCAAGCTCTCGCAAGATCTCAGCCACACGAATCTCAGCATGTCGAGTCATGTGATTCTTCTCCAGCTTGAGGGCGTCTTCCATGAGGGTCCGCGTTGAGATCATCCCGTAGTAGTTCTGCGTATACTGGACGATCACGTCTCTCCAGGGGTCCTCCTGGCGGAAGATCTCGCTCTCCTCTTCGCGCTCCTTCTCCCACTCCTGCTCAAGCCACCATGTCGCGCCAGAGTTGTACTCAAGAATGGCCTCAGCCCAAAGCTGGTCCCGAAACTCCGCAACCCAATCGAGATCGATCTTCTTGACCTTGATGGGCCAGTACCTACGACTTCCCGTCCAGTCGTTCATGAACTGGCTGTCGTTGGTGGTTCCGGCAAACACGGTGTGCCGCTTAATGGTTACCGCTCTACGCCCATACGCTGGCCTGTAGGTGTCTTCCTGGGCACTGATGAAGGCTTTGGTTGCCGAGTTCGCTGAGCGCCGAACAGAGTCAAGCTCGGCTACCTCGTAGATCCAAGCACGCTGAATCTGCGTGTAGGCATTGGCTGAGCCAATATCGAGAGGTGTATCCGAAAAGAAGCTCTCAGTAGCCAGGGTCCTCAGCAGGCTGCTCTTGCGCGCGCCTTGGGGCCCAATCAGGATCAAGACACAGTCGGCCTTGCTGCCGGGCTTCATCGCGCGAGCAATCGCCTGAATCAACCACTTGTTGCCCATCATTCGGTTCAACTCGGTATCGTCACACCCGGTGGCCCGAATAAGCCAATCATCAGTTCGTTTGACCCCGTCCCACTTTACGCTACTGAGCCACTCTTGAAGTGGGTTGATGCCGTTCTCCTCGCCTATGAGCTTGGCGATTCCTGCAACCGTCGTGTCGGCAAACTTGATGCCGTATGTTGCGTCAATCCATAGAGAGATCTTGGTGTCGTCGGTGTCCTTGTACTCATTGTCGTTCAAGTACAAGGCCCCATCGAACAGGTTCTCCCAGATGCTGGCCTTGTATCGACGGTCCAGGCTCAGAATCTTGTAGAGGTTGTTTCGGGACTGCTTGGGAACTCCAGTCAGGTTTCCTTGCTTGTCTCGATACTGCTCAAGCTGCGGCAGCACAATCGGGTCTGGTTGGTCCCTACCCAACTGCTCTTCTTCGTCTTCATTCAGGTCTCCTTTGGCTTCAGCGTTCTTCAGCAAGCTCTGTAGTGATGTCTTCTCTCCGCGCAGCGTTCCGTCGATGTCAGGCATTTTCTGCTTTAGGCCTCCAGCGGGACTCGGTAAACCTTGTGGTCGGGTAGGCCATCAGCAATCACTGTGGCGTATTCGTCTCCTCGGTCGTCAGGGTCGGTCGCAATATAGATTTTGGATGTTTTAGGGATTTGGATTTTTGGGATTGCTTTGAAGCCACCTGAAGCCGCAGCTACGATGGCCATCGTCATTTCTTCCGAATGCGCAGCACAGCACGCCCGGATAAAATCAGTGAGACCCTCACAGATTAACAGTCCGGTTAGTCCAGGGACTACCTGGCCACGCATCATGCGAACCGCATCCGGGTTGGCCATGACCAACTCGCTGGCCTCATAGCGATATGGCCATCGAGTCTTTGGGTTGATTTCCGGCACAGCAACGCTTCTTGCGTGGATGCTTGCGAACGTGCCATCAGATTCGTAGACTGGCGCGACTACCCGGTAGTTTGGAAGCCACTCCTTCCTCCACCACTCTGGCATTTGAACTCGGCCCGGTGGGGGCAGGACTCGGGCTGCTTTGCACTGGTCGAGCAGAAGGGGGGCAAACTTCCGGCGCAACAGCCACGTTGCCATGGGGTCTGCCCACTCTGGGTCGTCGTTCAGCGACTTTTCAAATGAGCAGGTGAGTCGCCATAGGTCATGTAGCTCTTCTTGTGGTGGTCGACGGTAGCCGTCGTCAACGACCCGCAGGAGGGCTTTCTTCTTTTCCAGTCCACTTGGTGCATGGGTTTCGCCTGGGCCTGGGCATGCTCCTTGTTTTGAAAACCATGTTCGCACCTCAAGCTGTCTGCCTGATGGAAGCTCTCTAAAAGGTAACTCATGGAGCCGAAAGGCTGCGAGGTCGACCACATCTCCTTTGATTCCGCAGCGGTGACACTTCCATGCCACCTGATCGAAGTTGACTCCTATTGGTCCTCGGTTGTCATCGGTTCCGCGAGTCTCTGAGTTGCATGCTGGGCATGGGCCAAGAGAGCGGCCCCGGCGTTTTTGTAAGCCGAGGGCTTTCGCTGCCTTGATGACTGGGAGGTCCTTCGCTTGCTGTATCCACATGTCTGCTCCTGGTCGTAAACCCACTTGGCCCCGATGAGGCCGCCCAGAGCGCGGAGCACTCTGAGCGACCTGACCAGGAGCCCTGTCCTCCCAAAGGGAGTGCCAAGGGGATCAACCTTGACGGGCTTTAGGTAGATACCGGATCTACCTGATTGGATCAAGGTCCAAGGACAACGCCCTCGGTTTGATGGTCTTCGCATGAGATTGAGTAGTAAAGCCGCATGTCCGGTGTAATGGTCAAGACCATCTTGAGCCCCGTGTTTGCGTAGACCTTCTTGGTGTACAACGCCAGAGAATCTACTGTTGGTGGGGGTCTCTTATGGTTCAACTGCTGCCAGAGATGCGAGTACCCGGTCTCAAGAATCTTCGCGGCTGGCCGGACCTTGCCTCCCAAGGCCCGGACCAAGCTTGCGAGAGCATCGTATGTGTCCACACGAAGCTCCGGTGGTTGTCGTCTTCCCTTTGCCATCGGTTCCCCTTTACTTGGCTGCCTCTGTCTCTGAGGCGTTGTCTTCATCTTCATCAGCGACCAAGACCGGCTTGTGAACCGCCTCGCGCACCTGTGGCACGAAGGTGATGTTGCCGTTCTTCTGGATCTTAGGAAGCTTCTGGAAAAGCTCCTCGTCGATGAGGGCAAGCGCACCAGAGACCCCGCTCTCCTTCAGCAGGTTCGCATCAGCGTCCTTGCCAAGCTTGATGGCTTCCTGAATAGAGTCCGCAATCATCCGTGCCGTCTGGGGCCCGGTGATGCCGGAACGCTTCAGGAAGATAGCCAGGGCAAGCTTCCAGGGAATGCGGCTTGTGCCCTTGGAGTCGAATGCCTCGCCTCGCTTGAGCAGGCCCTTGACTCGAATGAGCATATCGACCTCAGCCTGAGAGCCGTTAGCGATAGCCTTGCGGGCCGCTTCTGACTCCTTGGTCGAGATGGTCTTCATGATGGCAACGATTTCTTCTGGGGTAAGGTTGAGATCTTCCATGGTATCGCTCTCCTTTGGTTGGTTGAGGCATCTATGTCACCGCCCACATGCCTCCCTGCTGGGCCCTAAGGGGTAACAGGAACCCCCCGGTGGTTTTGAAATCTTAACTGGTCTGCCCAACCAGTGCAAGAATATTTTGTTGGTCAGGACGGGAACCACCGATAAAGGCGAGTCCCGTTGATCATCATCCGCTTTGACTTGTAGCCCATCTTTCGGAGCGCGGCAGCAATCTTCATCTCAGTCGCGCGCTGTGACGTGCTCATCCCCTCGGGGTCTATCGCTTCACCTATGCGGTCTGTCGTGACCTTTGTGCCGTCGTTTCGCTTTGCATTGTCGTCCAGCCACTTTGAGATAGCATCGAGATATTTCTTCTCGATATGGGTTTCTCTCTTCTTGCGTGGCGCTTTCGGTGATGATGCTGCGGCGGCAACAAGGCCAGAGTAAAGCTCCCACCTTGTTGGTGTTATGCCGTACCTGCCCGTCAAATAGACCGAGATGTTAGCCAAGCCCTCTTCATTCAGCTTTTCTCCGTTGTGACTTAGTTTGCCATTAGAGGTCGTTTTCAGCTTCCCCTGTAGTCGCGAGTCGTGGCGAGCAGCCAGGTAGACTGCATGCCCACCCCCTGCCTCTGATATCTTGTGTTCGTGCGACACTGTTTCTCCTTACTGTTGAGGTCGTTACCCGGCAATAGCGAGTGCTGGGCGTTCTCGGTAGATGTGGTACACGGGGCGCGTGACATCCAGCATGGAGCGGATGCACGCCAGTTGAACCAGTTGCCCCAGCTTCATGATGCTGAGCGGAATGCTCTTCCACAGCAGCGCCCCTGATATGGGCTTTCGGTCTTTCCGTGGGCGTGCCGCAAAGCTTACGGTGACCGTCTTGGAGTCCAGGCCGCTCTGGCACGGAAATGGTTGGCGGATCTCAATCCTGGCCCAGGACGGGATGTCGTATGTCTTGAGCACTTCACGAAGTGAGGGCTCCAGATCAGAGAGCCCAAGCGCCCTCCGCATCTCGTTTACTGGGGTCACTCTCCATCCAAGCTTGTAGCTGAACTCCAGCCTTCGCTCCGTGATGCCGGTGAACTCAATGTAGTGTTTGAAGTCCCGGCCTCCGGTGTATTTGGCAATCATCTCCGTCTCCATGGCTGTGTGCCCTACGTACCACGATTCAGTGAATCAGGCAAGTTGGGTATCGGTGGTTAAAAAAAGTGGGCGGGCGCATGCCAGGGGTGCAGGAACCTGACTTGCTCTCGACGCCGCCCGCGCCGACCCTGGGAGGAACGGGAAGGGTCCAGGGCCCCATCCCTTAACCCTTCCCGCTACATCCCCTCAGGTGGTTCTGTGCCCTTTTGAGGCTGCGATACGGGCCGACCCTGGCCTTGCAGCATCTGCAACGGACATAGAACAGCGGCCTGAGTCCCGCTGGGTTTGCGATGAAGATGCCCTTGTTGGGCTGCTTGAGGGGGGTGGTCATCACTCACCCCCCTTGGCTATGCCCTTGCACTTGGGACAAATGCGAAAGGGTCTGGCGATTAACATGCTCGACTCTGCCAGTAGTTCACTGCCTATGCCTCGTGTTCTCACGCCGCAAAGTGCCCTGATAAACTCGTCGTCGTCGCGAACCGAAAGGTGGCGAAGTCGAGTGACCTGGCTAGTCCCCACAATCCTACGAATGTGACCCGCCCGGCGCGATTCGACATCTCTCAACCACTCTGCTGCAACAGGGTACATTGCAGCAAACGTGTACCAATCTGCGTCTTGGTTGTGTTCATTGTCGTCAGTCCAGGCTTGAATATCCATTAGTCCGGCGAAACCAGCCATCACTCACCTCC
>Ga0209756_1003001_pt1 | contig 14000 bp, 13 predicted proteins | sample ETNvirenome_6_85_FD_184071 | JGI IMG/M metagenome (GOLD analysis project Ga0209756, IMG submission 184071) | Marine viral communities from the Pacific Ocean - ETNP_6_85 (SPAdes) (version 3) | ecosystem: Environmental > Aquatic > Marine > Oceanic | place: Pacific Ocean | collected 2013-06-19
GGTCGGGAAGAAACGTAATGATATTACCACTAAAGTCATTATCTGTGGTATATTTTTCAGCAGCCCAAATATTTGCTCCCGAACTAATGCCTACTAATAAGCCTCCAGACGCAAGATCTTTGGATTTTTGCATTGCATCTTGAGTACTTACATAAATAACTTCATCAACAAAAGAAGGATCTACCAGATAATCAGCGCCGTCGCCAATTCCTTGAATTCCATGCTCAAGGGGAGGATCAGCTGGCTTTACGTGAATAATTTTAATATTTCTATTGATTTTTTTTAAAGCTTTACCAACTCCCATAATAGTTCCTCCCGTACCTGCACCCGACACTAAAACATCTATATTCTTGAATCGGTGAACAAAAAGTTGCTTAATTATCTCTCGACCGGTTGTTTTTTCATGACATTCAATATTAAGAGGATTAGCAAACTGATTCAAAGACCAATGATTGTTATTCTCTCGAACAAACTTATCCCTCAACGCAATTGCGCCTGGGAAGTCGTTGGGACCAACTTCAATTATATCTGCCCCATAAGCCCGAATGAGCTGTTTGCGTTCCGGAGACATGTTCGAGGGCATAATGATTTTAATTTTGTATTTTTTTATAGAGCCGAGCATAGAAAGAGCAATACCAGTATTGCCACTCGTTGCCTCAACCACTGTAGTTTTTTCATCAATGATGCCTTTGTTTTCAGCGTCCGTGAGTATATATAGTACGATACGATCTTTAATGCTTCCCGACAGATTAAAAGTTTCTAACTTAGCGAAAATATTATGGTTTAGTTCTACCAAAGGTGTGTTACCGATCAGTTCTTCAACATTCATTTCACCTCCCTAGTCATCTACTCCCACCGGATTAATTTCTGATCCTTGTATTAAGCTCTTGGGGATGGGATAGAACGTTTTTGCTTCTTTGGACATGTAATCACAATACAAATCCCATGAATCGATTCTATAATATTTTTCAACGTCAACATATATCACATTAGCGGTGTCTATTGTATCAAATATTTTATCTAATGTAAAGAACCTATAAGAATATCTTTCACCAATTGGTAATCTTTCTCTCGTGTTTGTTTTAAAGAGGCCGCTTGATTTTTCTTTGACCTCGGCCATAAATTGTTCTAAGTCTGAATGATTAAATGTAAATCCAAGATATTCTCCATCCATTATTGTTTTGTCATTAAAGCGATATAATACTTTCTGATCTTTGGCTGCGGAAATTTCTGGGCGGTGGGCTCGTGGATGCCAATGTGGATAAACACCATATGGAAAAGCAACGTAAAAACGATCTGGGCGAACCCACGTACTTAGACCTTTACTGATTTTGTCAGCAATCTTCGCGCCATAAAGAATTGACCACCCATAACAATCTCTCTTGTTTCTATCTCTTGGATGTACTGGAACATATTGGATGGGGATTAGTTTCTTTTTCTCGCTCTTGTCTCGTTCATAATGTCTATAAACCCAAACGGGATCATTCACATAGTCGCCTAGTCTATATCTTATAAGCGGCTGCATATCGTCGTTACAGACGATCCAGATCGTTTCGCACCCTGCATATGCACATTCCAATACGGCGCGTTCTATGGCTAAATAATCCCTCCCTATGGGCATCATACAATCATGCCAAGGAAAGTTAAAATCTAGTTTTGAGCCAGCAATCGGAATAATGCCAGCCAAGTGAAAACCCATATCTATTTAGAGTCCTTTAATCTTCTAGTATCTAAGGTATAATTACTACTTTCTTTAAAGATTTCTTCTTTAATTTTAGATACTTCGCGCTTTACGAACTCTAGTTTAATGGGATAGCGATAAGTACGTGTATGTTTGGTTCCTTTGATACCGGCCTCGTCCATAATATTTATTGTTTTCATTCTAGTCATCGTAGAAGAAAAGTTGAAATCTTCAATATCTTTTTTCTTTATAATCGAATGAGAAACACAATCTTTATATCTAGGAAGATTAATTTTATTAAAGAAGTGAACCTTCTTTACAAAATCATCTTTCCTTTCTAAAAAATCATAGGAATGATTTGCTCCTGATCGGACAATAAACCAGTCATACACATTATATTTGCTCCATTTTAATTTTTCAAATGGAAAACCTTCTATATTTTCATCATCAAAAAACATAATCTTTTTATAGAAGACTTTATATTTTTTAGTACCGCATATTACTTCTAAAAATTTATCATTAACCCTAATAGAAGTTATCTTATTTCCAAAAGGATTAAGACCCCGTATCGAAACCTTAGATGCCAAGGATTGCCATTTGTCCTTTTGAATCTCTCCTTTAACAGGCTTTTCGAATTCAAAGAAATATGGTTCTGTGTTGAATAAAATATGAGAATCGGTCTCAAAAGCATATTCTATAGCAGCTACAGATGTACCTATGACAACACTATCCCATTCAAACTCAACAACCATCTCTTCCTATCAAGCGTAATTAATCTATTTCGCTTAAAATTCCTAACACGTAGTTTTCCAAAAGCAACAAGAAATTTTCACCATTTATAGATACTTTCTCCAACATATTGCTAGAAAAAGCAACTATTTCGCCCTCGAAAGCTTCCAATGTACAATCAGGTGCCCGAGAAATAATTCTTCCCACCCCGAAGGGATTAGCTTCCTTATAGTCTTGGGGTAGTAATATTCTTGGATTCTCTTCTAGTTGATCTTCTTCAATAGTTTCCACTACGAGATATCTGTTACAAGGTCTCAAAAACATACTTCCCCCTAAATAACCTTCGTTTTAATATTGTCATATATATCCACCAAATTATCAATGCTATCTCCGCGCTTAATCATTCGATAGGCTTTAACGGCCAGACTGATATCATCTTTGGAGAGCCATCCATTTTCAATATAGTTCTTCTTTAGATCTCTTTTGTGATCTTTAAAGGGCTCCATTTCCCTCTCAACAGTATCAAAAGCCTTGATGTATTCGATGAGATAATCATCTTTGGTAGTATCGTTATTAGACATTATGTCCTCCTTGTTACCTATATTATAATCACATTTGCAAAAAAGTCAAGTATTAAGTTAATTCACAACTTCCGCCCGAACATGCGAGTTCGCCATGTAAGTCTGTATTGTCTTCCAACTCCTCAACTTGCGCCAAATCAACTTCTTGCAACGCATCGTATAATACCTGATATCTTTCTTTTGAACATTCTTCAAAAGGAGCTTGCTTATAAATATGTTCGTCAAAAGGGAGCACAGAAAGCCCGTTATAGCATTCGCGATTGTCCCACATCCAATCACCAACATCTGTCCACTCGTCATTTCTAATTGAAAGAGTAGCTGATATGTTGTGGGTATTTTGCCCTCTACGTGTTCCGGGCACCACCCATTCTTCGGTAACTGATTTGATTCTTTTAAGCAGCTGCAAGGCGCTCTCCTTGCGTGTTATTGCCCCTTCAGGAGCTTTCTGTGGTACACTAATGATCGCCGTATCATAGGGTCTAAAATATTCATCTTCAATCAATTCGGGATGGTTAATAAGCAAATAGGTATAAATCGATTCATTCTTGCCCACACGAATTCTTCTAATATAATGTTCGTTGTGCCATGGATGAATACCACTTGAGGTTCCAAGAGTTAAAGAAGTAGTACCTGCAGGCTTAACAGTTGTACAGCGGGCCGCAGATTTAATACCAATTAGCTTGGCTACTCTGGCATTTTCGCGTTTAACTACCTGTGCTGCTTTGGTCATATCTAACTCTAAAACATTACCCGACGCGATGCCTGTCATGGAAACCCCAATCAAAGCTTCTTTCTCGGTTTGTTTTTGCCATACATCACGCAGATAATGAAAATCTGTATATCCGGCTTGAAGGGTGCCGATAAAAGAAGCAGCCCTTACTCTACTATTATATTCCTCTTGAGTTTCTAAATCAGAAGTGTTTACCTCTGTCAAGTTACAAAACTGATAAGGCCGTAAAGCAATTTCGCAACACGGATTCGTGCCCCAGTCCTTATCGTTACTGAAATAGAATCCAGGCTCTCCGCAGCCGGAAGCCTTAACTCTTTCCCAAAGATCCATAAAATAATCTTGTGAGATACGATGTCGTAGTAGCACTACTGAGTTGTTTGCTCTTCCTCGTTGGGGATTTTCTTCCCACCAATTTCCTGTTTTAGCGGCCAGCATCTCTTCATCATCGGCTGAAAACAATGATATAAGAGCAGCGCGGCGAATGCCCCCGGCAAGAACAGCGTCAGCAATATGGCACACAATATCGTGGACTTCGACAGGACGTAGTTTATCACCGTTCTCCTTCTCCTGCAAGATACCTTCTATCTTAACAAGACATTCTCGTAGAGGTTGAGGACCTGGGGCCTTTCCTCCACTAGTAACTAGTTTGGTCCCTTTGGGACGAATATCAGAAAAATCAAATCGTAAGCGCGGGAGGCCAAAAAAGTAACTTTTTATCAATCCTTTGGCCGCATCCGCCCAACCTTCAATCGAATCCGCAACCAAAAACCTTTTAGTCCTTTTACCTGGCGGCTTAAGAATCTCCGGAAGTTTTTCCACATGATGCTTCTGGACAGAAAATCCGACACCCGTTCCTCCAAGCAAGAGAAACATAGTTTCAGGAAAGCTAAGCCAATCATCCACAGGAAGAAAAGCGCAATTATAAATGCGGTTAGGAGCGACCTCAATTGGTTTACCACCGAATTGCATAGATCGCATAGAGGGTAAGACTTTTTTAGCATAGACATAAGTATAGGCTTCTTCTATTTCTTCACCCAACTCAGGATATTTTTTTATATGCATATCCTTATTGCGCGCTACTATCTCTTTCCATGTTTCCCTTCTTTTCTTTTTCTCTAGGTAGCGGGCATATTTCATATGAACTGTAATATCGGACAATATTTTAGATGATATCTCCATCAATGCGAACCTCCTTGTAGTCTTTGCTGTTTATATTTATTACGAAGCTTTTGAGCAAGATCAGCAGGGCTTGAAGCGGCTACTATGTCACCAATTTGATGCTTATCAATAACTTGTAATTTGACACATGCTGCGTCCATGTGCATCGAGAAAACTAAACCGTCTGGGCCATGTCGATTTTTGGCGATGAACATTCGAGCTTGGTTGCTATTTTTGTCCTTGATTGTTCTAGATATAGAACAAATAAAATCTGCGACAAAACATTTACTAAAAGCTTCCGAAATTGATTCCATAGTCACCACTTCTGCATTTAAACCAGAACGATTCGTTTGAGATGCTGTCCACACGGGACAATAGAACTCTTGTGCAATCGCACGCAAGTCTTCATAAATAGATTCCAATTCGTTGCGCTTCTCTTTATAATTTCTCAGAGGTCTGAGCAAATCAGCGTAATCTACTATAATCATATCGATTTTTCGATTTTGTTTTTTTAATTTTTCTAGATGTCTCCTTATGGTATTAGAAGTAGCACTGCGAGTTGGGTATTCCTTGATGACCAATGACCCTTCTATGTCCGCAATCTCTTCGAGTACTTCATCTTTCCTTTCAAAGAGTTGCGTCAATGGGATCCCGCTAATACAACTATCATAACGTTGACCCGTTATTGCTTCGGATAGTTCCAAAGTATAGTGCACAACACTTAAACCATTCTTTACAGCAGTCGCGCCTAAATGAGCTAAAGCCATAGATTTGCCTGCGCCCGTGGGAGCGATCACTACCCCCAATTCTCCAGTTCCAATACCTTTCTTGGTTATTTGATCGATCTTATCCCAGCCGGTCGATACTGGGCTTCTGGCTTTAATTTCATATCGTGATTCGAAATCTTTCACAAAATCATGACCATAGTCGGCATCTAGCCCAAGCTTTAAAGCTTCGTCAATCACTTGTTTGACTTCATCATATGAAGAACTTTTTATAAGATCAACGGATTGCACAAGTGCTTCTTTAAGCTTCTGTTTCTTACAAAAATCTAAACTTGTCTCCTTGATATAGTCCCTATCTCGCACATCCCGAGCCTCAACGCGTACATAAAAATCTCTTACCTGTTTTTGAAGCGCTGGAGATAAATCATCCATCTCTGTTCTCAAGATCGAAGCAATGATATTTGATGACGGATGCACCCCATACTGCTGTCGATAATTCAGAACCAATCCCATAAAAGATCTCAAATATTTCAATTCAAAAAAACTTACATTCATTACCTCTTCCATCTGATCGCAGAACGGACGATCCTCAAATATTATTTGAGCTAGAGATTCTTGAAATGATTTTCCATATTTGGAAAAATCTGTACCCTCAGTCATAAAACCCTCTTTATTGTGACATTCTCTTAAAAGCTTGAAAAAGCCCTGAGAAACTTACTTGTGCAAATTCATCTTTCATCATCATCCTTAAAACTTCCATTTTATCAAAAGTTAAATCAGGATTCTCCAAAGTCTCTCGAACATTCTTTTTGTGATCCAAAGAGAGCTGTGGAGCATAAAGTTGCATCATTTTATAGTTTAACCTAATTACGTCTTCGTTGTCAACAACTTCTTTCCATAATTTTCGTTTATTATTCTCAACATTCTTTTGCTTGCAATAATCAAGCAACTCATCAATTGTAATCTGCTCTTCATTAATAAACTGGGGGAAGTCCTTTTTGATTCTTCCTTCACCTACGCCTGCAATTCCTGGTAGATTATCGCTCTTGTCGCCAATCATCGTTTTTGCAAGAGCAAAGTTATGTGGATGAATGCTATATTCGCCAAGAACTGTATTTGTATTGTATACTCGACTTTTTTCTACGGGACGCATTAATACAGTTTTGCCGGTTACAAGCTGGAAGAAATCTTTATCATTCGAGACAATCACCTTTTCACATTCTGACAGTTCTGGCAGATTGGAAACATAAGCGATGATGTCATCGGCCTCAACATTGTCAAACCGCAATTGAATAAGTGGCATTTGATTAAAGTACTCAACCATTCGTATCTCTTGATAGAATCTATTCTTCTTTTCTTCGTCTTCAGTTAAATCCCGAAAGGCGCGATTTAAACGAAGAGGTGCTCTACCTTCTTTATAATCCTTCTTCATTTGCTTGCGTTTAAGGGAGCCACCGACGCCATCCCAACAAATCACGATATAATCCGGCTTTATATCATTGCAAAGCTTCTGAAGGGATTGAAGGGTGCCTTTAACACCGCCAATCGGACCCCATTGCGATTCGGATGGATTGATTACGTAATTACGTAAAAATAGATTGAGCTGATCAATGATCAACACACGACCTTTTAATGACATTTTAACCTCTACTTTTGACTTTTAGTTTCGATCTTTGAGGTTCTTGTTGGAATAAAAGAAAAAACACCTTGAATTTTTCGCGCTTCGCTAGACATTCTGTGTAAATGATCTTTTAAATTATCTCCCAATAAAAAGAACTTAACCTTCAAAGTGACAATATCGACATCATTGGATACTATTTTCGAAGGCACAAACACGTCTACAATAGTGATTCCACAAATACCTCGCAACTTATCATTGATTAATGTTAAGTTTTCATGGCGAGCATATCTCATCAGTACATTCGCTTGAAAAAGCGAGTCACTCATGGCTTCTCTAATTAGACGTTTCAGTTCCATATGTTATAAATAGTAAGTACCTTCTATTCAACGACAAGAGAAACGTTTTGATTTGAGTTATTTTCTGCCAATGGATGCCAACTTTGAACCACTATCTCATCCATGATTTCTAATACTCGGTTTTTAAACTTCTCATTCTTCATTTTTTCAGCCCACTTCGTAAACTGAAACTTCTCAGAAGTGCCATCCTTATACAATAAGGTATACCACGCTCCGCTGCGTTGTATATACTCCGAAGATTGGATTGCCTCAAACCAACTTTCTTCATCTTGAATTCCCACATCGTTGCCCCAGAGAATTTTAAATGTACATTCTCTTCCCATGGATCCAAAACGTGATTTCTTAATGCGTGCTTTCACCTCAGAGCCGACTTTCAAGCCATGTTCATTAGTAACATAAGAAGCCTTTGCCTTGCGCATTGTGAGCCAAATACGCAAGGAATATGAGTAAGGTAAAGCCTTGCCTCCGGGAGTAACATATGGCTCTGTTAATAGTGAAGCTCTATCAGTTGTAATATTTGTTTTTAACTGATTAAGGGCCAATAAAGTACTTTGACTATTGGCCAACGGTATTGTCATTTTCTTCATAGCTTTTGACAAAACGCGAGCTTTGTAACCAATTGATGACTGAGGATCATAATCCTCATCCAACATTTTACGCGTTGGAGTCTGGGCGACACTATCCCAAATAAAGACAACGCCTGTATCGAGTTCTCCTATAAGCATTTCCATTGTTTCAAAGACATACTCAACAGATTTGGCTTGAACATAAGTAACTCCTCCCAATTCACAGCCAGCCTGCTCAAGAAAACCCGGACTAATAGCAGATTCTGAATCGAAATAAACAACCTGATATCCCATCTTTTGGGCGTTTGCTGCGATTTGAGCAGCCATAAAAGATTTACCTGAACTTTCTAGTCCAGCTAATTCTGTAACTTTGCCAACAGGAATTCCCGCGCTGGTCTTACCAACGCAGATAATTTTATTGAGCCATGTTGAGCCGGTCGGAATCCACTGTTTAACTTCAGTCGGATTATCTTTAGTCAAATCATATGCTAAAGTTTCTCCAGCCTTTTTATTAATCAAATCAATTAAGTTTGCCGTATCTAATCTGCCATTCTTCTTTGCCATTGTAACCCTCGTTGTAAAAAAATGAGGCACCTGTAAACCCGTGCCTCCCTGCGGTTGAGGGTACTAGTTACCCGTTCAGAAGCTCGCTGAATGCCTTGTCGACATCGGATCCTTCGGTGGGAGCAGTATAGTGCTCCGATTCCTTAGAAACCCCTTCTGCGTCTTCTTGTGAAAGCAAGAACTCATCCAACATTGACTGTACGTCTTGAGGAGTCTTCCGATCAAAAAGCTCAGAAATCTCCGGAATCGAATCAAGCCACTCATGAGCTTTGTTCTCATCCTTAGAAAGAAGACTAGTCTTGCGACGTGGCGTAATGGAAGTCTGTGGGAATTGAGCCCCCACTGGCTTGCCATATTGGATAACCAAGTCAGTCCCTGCAGATGGGTCAGTAATATCCCCATACTCAGGGTTTAATACTAGGTTTAACAGCTCCTTATAAGCCATCTTGCCATAACCCCAAATCTTGACGCCTTCGTCTTCCTTGCCACGTATAATAACAGGTGTGAAAAAGCGCTGTCGTGCTCCAAGTTTCTTGGCCAAACGAATATTGTCGTCGCCACCTTCGCGATATAAATTACGCACGAGGCTATCCAACGCATCATCCTCTCCAAAATTTCTCTTGGGACTCAGAAAACCAGGATTATCCCCTACATTATAGTGGAACCAAAATTCCTTGAAGGGATCACCATCTGATGTTGGGAGGAGTCGAATGACAGTTTCACCATCATCTGGACGCCAGAAGGCATTCTTCTTCCCACCTCGGTTTTCAACCGAATCTAACTTTTCTTTCATTTTTGCTAAATCAATACCCATTATAATTCTCCTTTTTAGGTATAGTCAATTCGAACAATCTCTCGAACTGCTGGCCTATATTATAGTATCAAGTACTCTCATTGTCAAGGGAAAAATCATATTTTTCTTCTTGAACCATGGAAGCGAAATGAGCTGAATAAACATAATCCTCGCCGTAGTCATTTTGAAAAATAGAATAAGAAACTCTTGTTTTGCCATCTAGTTTGGAGCGGATTTCGCTTTTAATACGGGACAAAAGTTTAGTGTCTTTCTCTAAATTTTCTGCTTGAATGGAATAATAATAATGTTTTTCACGAGGAAATTGTAGATCATATAAAAGATTTTCATTTCCTTCCTTGTCGACAAACCCCAATGTTGCTATTCTTGCAACCTCCAAAGGTTCGGAGAGAGTCTGCATTACAGGCTCTATGTTATTGAAAACATTATACATATGATATGTTGAACTTATTAAGTCGTTGATCTTATCATAAAAGTTTCTAATGGTCAAATCTCCAATTAGTTTTTCACAATTACCATTGGAAACGATGAACATATTCTTAACCAGTAAACTCCTAGTATACTGTTGAAGGACTTGAAACGTCAAGTGCTCTTGTTTTTGTCTCAAATCAGATAACAAATCAACGTCAGGTTTTATATAAACAAGATCAATCTCTTTTGACTGGATTTGTTCCAATAGTCTCAAAATAGCACCAGATGTAGTACCAGAACCACCAACAAAGACAGCATATGGGGGCTTTGTATGTTCCAGGAACTCCCGAACGTCAGGAAAGCTTTCCTCGTATTCTTGATGTGAGTTCTGAGTCTCAATGAGTTTGGAATGCTTATGCAAATGTTTGTCGGTGTCAATAAGATACACAGCATATTGAGGATAGAACAAGAATTTTTGGGCTATTGCGCAGCTGCCGCCGCCTAAACCAATTATTGTCGACATTCCACCCTCTTCATATTTCCATAATCTTTTCCCATCGACACGTTCACTTTATATTCCCCGAATTCGGTATCTGAAAATGTTTTGATGATATCATTTAACAATGGCTGCTGTTCCTTACTAATATCTAAAACGATACTATCGTGCACGATATAAGCGATACAAGATTCTGTGTCTTTGAGAAGCTCTCTTATTTTCAGAGCCTGTCTTAAAACGATATCGCTGGTTGTGCTTTGTATCAAATAGTTGAAAGCCTTTCTCTCATCCACTTCAATAATCCTCTTAAAAGGAGTAGTTAATTCAAAACAATAATACTTTTCCAATACCTTATCACGTTCGAATAAAGATGTCAACCCTTTATTTTGGGCACTAGGATTGTAAAGCCAAGCAAATACTTTTTCTTTAACTTCGCTTCTCTCGTATTTGTTCTTATATATCTCTGCATTAATCCAAGAATGAATATCGATATCGGGCTGTTCCCTTCCAGCAAGAGCTAAAACAGTACGCAATTCTGCAGAGTTAAAATCAAGTTCTACCAACAAATCATTTGACGGCTTGATAATGGAGCGGTTCGCTCTATCAATAGTCAAGATTGGAAAAGAGTTGGGATTTGTGGAAAGGCGACCAGTTACGGTGCCATACTGATTATAAGAAATATTGGTTCTATTTTCATTTCTCACTTTAAGAAGAGAAGAAATCTTTTTGCTTGTCTTGCTTAAATTTGACCAATCAATCTTCAACTTTCGGCTTCTTATTTCCTCGATTAAAAAGGATAGTTCCTTCTGGAAGTGATAGTCGTAAGGCATTTTTTCTTTAACTACATGCGCGCAAATAGCATTTTCCGCTTCGCACCATTCCTTAATAAATTTAAGAGGAATTGTATCGTAAAAACACAAGTCCTGTTCATCAAGTTTCGCTTCCCTAAAAGATGTATAAAATGATTTAAGACGATCAATTAGAGACAAGAAATATTCTTTCTGATCTTCTGGACACGCTTCTGATAATGCTTTGCCAGCAGACCAAATGTAAGCATAATCTTGATTTTCGGGTCTCTCAATATGGGTATTATATTTCCATGTGAGACCATTGGGAATATCTAGAGTATCCGCGAAAGTATTTTTATAATAAAACTTACTCTTGCAATGACTCTTAAAATCAATTACTTGAAATATATTAGGATGTGGCTCTACCACTTAAAACCTTTTGTCTTTAAACTCCGCAAAAGTATTTATAAACACTTATTGAATTTATCATCGAAGGGAGGACCTGGTTGTATATCAAGAGGTTCAACTGCAGGCGGAACACATGCACTTCTTGGAGTGGCCGGAGCAACCCACTCATCGTAGAGATGTTTATGTCGTTTCTTTAATTTAGTATTCAAGAAACTAAAAGATCGGGATGTCCCGTAGACATCAAATATTTTTTTCGCATTAAACAAAATATAATTTATCTCAGCCGTTGAAAAATTTGCCTGGGTCTCCGCTATTCTTAACATAAAATATCGTTGCAACCAGAAATCTTTAATAGTATATATGCGATCAGCATCAATGTCAAGACCTTTTCTTCGTTTTTTTACTTTAAGGACTTTTTTGGAGGGACATCCCACTTTGGGATTATAAAATTCTTCATAGTGTGGAGAAGCAGCCGCATACGTATTCCACATTTGATATATATAATATTTTAAATATCTTATATCAATTTCATACGCTTTATAATAATACATATCAAAAACATTATCCATTTTAGCCGCCTCTACGGGGGAGGCATCCACGGGAGGATATAAATCTGTATAATAATCACTGGCTGGATTATAGTATACTTCGCCTTTTTGCATTTTACCTCTAATGTAACAAGAATTTAAATTAGCAATAAGACGCCATGGAATATTTTTGTCTATCGTAAAGCCATGATTAGAGATCAAATATTGATACATTTTAAAATGAGGACTGTGAACGAAAACGTCATACTTTATTTTATCATCAGAATAGAGAGCATTACCTTTCTCTATTATAAGGCCACTCATTGCATTGGAACAGAGCCTACTCGCAATAAACCCTGACAAAGTTATGGGAAGCGCGCGCGCATCCATTAAATCATAGAACCTAAAAAAAGAAGTGACGAAATCATCAAAAGTCTTGACATTCCTTTTGGTTTCTTTCGTAGATAAAAAATTAACCAATGCGGCGTATACGTTTTGCATATGGCTATAATATTGGTTATAAACGCTCGACCATGCCTTAGTTACTTCTAAGATGGCAAAAGGAGAATCCATGAATGGGGCATTTCCAAAAGCAAGTTGATTTTTTATAGCAGCTTGTAGATCGTTATAGGCCTGTGCAACGAACCTCAATGCAAAAAAAGATGATCCATTGTTGGTTTGTAAAGAACTAAGACCTCTCTCTTTCGGAATAATAATATCACCACGATGATTAATTTTACCATACAAACTTCTGCGATACCACAGATCTGTGACAGACTCTTCTTTCTGGCCGGTGTCTTTAACAAATACTTTATCGCGATACAACGATCTCTGATAAAACAAATCTATCGTAGTTGATCTATTGGTAGCGTAAGGAAAAGTTAGGTTCTCAATCGGCATATGTTAATTAACTCCTATTGTTTAGCCTACTAAGCATATTCAGAAGAAGGTAAATCTTCTAGATTCCTGTGATCAGTCTGTCTTCCCTCGATCTCCGCAGCTTCCGCTGTGTCGGGTTGGGCGGTACGTGCGGGTTCTCCTCCCATACTGTTAAACTTTGTTTGCAAAGTAACAAAATATCCTTGTGGAGTTATATTTCCCTCAACTCGATAAATATTATGATATCCACCCAAACCAAGCGATACAGCGGTACCTCTTTCCACCCCCATGGTTCGAGGATCTAAATATACATACTGGCCATTCCTAAAAAGAGAGCATCCCCATAACGTAACTTCTGCATCGTATTTCTTAAACAACTGACCAAGATTTTCCATACCTTGGTCAACTATTCGCGCTTCGTCAGAATACTTCATTTTTGTAGCTTTAAACTTAATATCCTTTACAATGCCGCGATCCAATCCTATACCTAGATGATAAATGCCATTTTTTGCATCCTCTTCTACATTTCCTTTCAATGAAGCAGGAGGTCGGGAAGAGGCATGTAAAACCACGTAATCTATATGGGTAGAATTTAATTTACTCCCTAGACGATATTTCTTTACTGCATCTATTATTGTTCGTTTTTGGGTTATTCGTGGATATCTTCCCTTTGTGGGGGAGAAGGGTTCAACTTTTCTGCCCTTTTTATTACCAAGCGCCATTTGGACGTATTCAATACCAACAGATTTTCTACCTGCTGTACCTACCGCACATGTTCCTCCTAATGCATTAGTCATTAAAGTGGTTACAGAATCTCTTATGAATTGCAACAATGTGAACTTTGTTAACATTTTGGCTATTACCTTGTTTTTATACCAAACAGTAAATTCATCTAAGGAAATAGGAACATCACATAAGTTAGTCCATACCGGGTTCTGAGAAAATCGTTCGGTAAAAGTTAAATTAGAA
>Ga0209756_1003003_pt1 | contig 13997 bp, 22 predicted proteins | sample ETNvirenome_6_85_FD_184071 | JGI IMG/M metagenome (GOLD analysis project Ga0209756, IMG submission 184071) | Marine viral communities from the Pacific Ocean - ETNP_6_85 (SPAdes) (version 3) | ecosystem: Environmental > Aquatic > Marine > Oceanic | place: Pacific Ocean | collected 2013-06-19
TTCATAAGCCTCTCGATTCTCGACGGACCCCTCCTCACTGTACTCGAATTGCTCCAGTGCATCTCGAACGATCGGATCGCTTACGCCGTCATTTCTATCATTTGCCATTTAGCCGTTCTCCGTTATTCTATCCACCAAGCCATCCTCCCTCTTGATGATTGTGTGCTGACGGCCTGCTGCGGCCTCGCGTCGTCGTCATTGCCGGGAACAGCTCAGTAAATCCCCAGATCATTGCCTCCGCTCGATCCGGTGACTTGCCGTCATCGCCTGCCCATCCGCTGGAGGTGAATAGACAAAGCTGGTCTTCAAGCTCTGGGAAGCTGCCAACGTGCGATACTCTACCAGTATGGTATAATGCGCTAATAGGTTCTGCTCTAACGTGCTTTCCACGGGTCGCGTGGACTTCAATAACTGGTAGGGACTTGCGGATCGTCTGAAGTGTGTGCCGACACATATCGCCACCTTGATTCTTTTCAATAATGATACTGTCCGCCTCCCATTTGTCAAACATTGCTACGGCTCTCGTTGCCCATTGGTGGGGGCTTCCGTGGAGGCTGGCGTCTTCGAGGAGGTAGCCATGCCCCCCGCTGTCGATCCCGACAACCACGATGCCATGCTCATCCGAGCGTTCCGTGTCGCTGACAGCCGGGTCCACGGTGACCAGTATACGTTCGAGATCGTCGGGATAGTCGGCTCGTCTGTTGTCATGGATCACCTGCCTTGTCCAAATAGCGCCGACCGCTTGAGGTTCGTATTCGCCAAGCCAGATATGAGCGTAGCGACCAGGGTTTTCAGCCTTATCGTGGGCGCGTTCCTCATCAAGCTCATTCGGAAAGAATTTGTTTTGGTCATAGTTTATCTTGGAGATGATTGCATTCTTTGGTGGTCTCAGCCCTCTGAAAAACATATCAACCGGGTCGCTGGCATGGCGCGGGTTCCAACTAAACCATAGCTCCGACCCTGGCGTCCGTATCGTTGGACGTAAAAGCTCTAAACTTCTCTGGCTTAACGTGGCGGCCTCCTCGGCCCAACTGATATTAAAGCCCTCAAGCGACTTAATGCTCTCAGCTGTGTGGTCCTGCATTCCTTGGAAGATAATAATCCCGCCAGCAGGGCATTTGATGTGGTCATTCATAACCTGAAAGCTGGAAGCGAAACCCATTGTATAAATCTTATCTTCAAGCAGGCGCTTGGCGCTTTCCTTCAACGACTTTTGGACCTCACGAATACAGACACCCCGGAAGCCTTTCGTATCAGCAGCATTGCCTATCATGGCTTCGGCGAAGAAGTGGCTCTTGGCGCTTCCTCTGCCGCCATACAGGGCCTTGTATCGGCTAGGCCGCAGGAAGTCCCTAAAGACCTCCGAAGCATCGCCTACTCTGGCTTGTTGCCCCATAATCCTACACCTATGCTGCCACTATGCTCAAGCGTTGCCGCCTCTCGACGGTTTTGGCGTGTTTTTTCCCACCAGATAATAGCGGACGTATCTCCACCGACCGCTTTGTTAAACAGCGACCCGCTAACAACTGCGTCGGCCTGTATCTTGGCTGTATCTAATTCATGGCGGAAATGCTTGCGGAGTGTTTTGTCATCAATACCGGTGCGAACAACCCGGCAGACGCTTTCCTGCGGGATACCAACAGCCGTCATCTTCCTAACCATTTCCCGTTCTTCTTCGGTTGGCTTGAATGCTGGCTGTCCGGCTTTCCGCCGTGGTGCTGCTTTCTTTTTAGCTGTCATCTTCTTTTATAGTGGGGAAGAATTCCCCACTATCCTCAAGTTTGGCTTTCTCGCCGGTGAAGTCTTCCCATCGCTTTACTGCAACGTCACAGTATTCTGGCATCAACTCCATCGCGTACATCGTGCGGCCAGACATCTCACAAGCTATCAATGCAGACCCGGAGCCAAGGAATAAATCCATTACCGTTTTAACGTCTTTGTAATAATCAAACGCCCATTCCGCTAATGCGACAGGCTTCTGCGTTGGGTGGACCCTCGATTGGCCTCTCTCGCTATCCTTCATAAGCCCCTTCCATAAATGCCGGAAGATACGGACACTTGACCATTTAGACTTAACCCAGGCCAATTCACAATCTGACTGAGTATCATGCTGCTTATCCTCGACCCGCTTGTCCCATACGAACCAGTTATTTGTTTGCGGCAATGCATGACAATAGTAATTTGCGCCCCACCAGACTTGCCGCTTGATACCCATCGCTTCGCAGAGATTGTAAGCGTCAATGGCGTATTGAGTAGTGTCGTCTTTGAAGTCCTCAAACTTACCGCCTTGGGCTAACCCGCCCCTTTTCGACCTATCGCCCTTTTCGTCTATCCCATACGGCGGGTCTGTGTAAACTAAATCAGGCGTCACACCGTCTAACAGCTTTTCCACAGCGTCGATACTCGTACTATCGCCACACATTACCCGGTGCTTGCCTAAGAGCCACACGTCGCCCTCTACGGTTACAGGATCGTCGGGTAATTCGGGTACTTCGTCGGGATCGGTTAAGCCTTCGGTCTTGTCTACAAATAGGTTGGCTAATTCATCCTCGCTAAAGCCCAGGAGCGATAAGTCAAACTCTTGCTCTTTCAGGTCGCCCATCTCTAGGGATAACATCTCCATATCCCATCCAGCGTTGAGCGCCAGTTTGTTGTCTGCAATGATGTAGGCTTTACGTTGGTTTTCGGATAGGTGATCAAGATCAATGGTGGGGACGTCTTTTAAGCCTAGCTTCCGGGCGGCTAATACTCTGCCGTGGCCTGCTATAATTCCTTTGTCTCCATCGAGGAGGACCGGGTTGTTAAATCCAAATTCTTTGATGCTTGCAGCTATCTGTGCCACTTGGTCGTCGCTATGGGTACGGCTGTTGCTAACGTATGGGATAACCGTGTCGATTGGTGTCTGGTTTATTTCCATTAATTCATTGCCGCCTTGACATCTTTTGACATTCGCTGCGCCTCATTATGAGCCTTTGCGTAATCCACAAACATGTCGCCGAAGTGTTCCATTACACTGGCTATCTGGTGGTAATCAAAATTTCTTTCAAGCAGGCCACGAAAGATGCGGATTGCTTCGACATATTCGACTTCCATTTCCTTCGCCGGAACTTTGCTTGATTTGCCGTTTACCAAAGTAACTCCTAAAAAACCCGCCGAAGGAATGCTGGCACCCCCGGCGGTAGTTTATCAACCTCAAGGGGAGAGGTTAAAACAGGGAGGCGTCCTAATGGATAAGGACGTGTTTCATTTTAATTTATTCTGTCGAGAAAGTAAATAGCGATTAGCGCGGCTTCAGCTATGCCGTTATCGACTTTTCTTGACCAGTGTTTTCCGCCGAATATTTCGGTAGCTAAATTTTGGGATTTGTTTTTATCGCTGTCGAGTTTGAAGTGTTGTTTCCATATGCGGGGTTCTACCCAATGGACATTGGATAATCCAAGGGATGCGATGGCAATGGCCTCTGCGGCTCCTGCAGCTCTGCCGAAGGAGAAAGCTGACGTGACGCCCTGTGCTGGCATTGAGTGAACTCTTTCGATGATGACCTGCGATTGTTGGCTGGTGAACATTTCCTGATCTGCGAAGAATTTCATTAACTCAAATGCGTGGACGATTTTTTTCTTTTGTTTTTTACCGTTGTAGAAATCGGTTACCGGCATACGTTTGGCTCCGATGATTTGCCTTTCGGAATTGAGAGCTATAATGCCCCCTGTGATACCTGGGTCTATAGCGTATATTATTTGGGTCATTTTATCCTCTATTTTAAGCTAAATTTAAGGCCAAAAAACTGGCCCTCTGCCAAGGCCACCCCCTTATAGGGGGGGTGGCAGTGTGGCCTTCCCGTGGCCTTTTAAATAGGCCAAAAGGCCACATTACTCATAACCTATTGTTTTCATTAAGTAAGTTTCGGGTCCAGTGTGGCCCTCAGTATGGCCTGAGCCTAAAACGAGTATGGCCTTTGGCCCTTTTGAGTGATCTTTTAAAAACCGCTTAACTGTAGTCTCTGAGATGCCTGATTTTTCGACTATATTTTGGACCGTTTGGGGCAGCTTTTCCTTCTCTAAAACGGAGAGGATTTCGCGTTGATTATCGGATAGTTTTTGCCTTCTGCCAGCGAAGATTGTTTCATCTTCCGTAACGGTGCATGATGTTTCGATTTCGCCTGTTACGGGGTTAGTGACTTCAATTGAGGCGAGGCGGAAATGCATTGTGAATGCTTCCTGGGTATCTTTTTGTTTAGAATTGATAAATGATAAATGTTCGGTGCCTTCGATGCGTTTGATGGTGAATTCGGTATCGAGTGCGGCTTTTAATGCGGAAGAACCGCGCCCACCTCGGTCGGTATCTTTGCCTGTATGGTGGATAATAATGACGGTAGCCGAGTATCTTTCTTGTAGCTTGCCGCAGTTTGATATGAATAGGCTCATATCCTTGGCGCTGTTTTCTTCTCCTCCGGCGAAAGATCGGGCGAGAGTGTCGATAATGATTATATCTGGTTGGGCTTCATCGAGGGTGGCTATGAGGTCTGGCACGTCGGTGGCGGGGTCTACTAGGTTGACGGTTGATGGTAAAAGCCAGAAGTCTCGTTTATCGCTATCTACCTTGAATTTGGTATCGAATGCGTTAATGCGTGACGCTATACCGGCAGCGCCTTCGGCGGCGATATAGACGCAAGATGAAGGCTTGACGGTTTTGGAGTGCCATTTTAGGCCGTGTACGGCATTTAGAGCGATGTCCAGGGCGACGAAAGACTTACCCGACCCGGAAGGTCCGATGATGGAAGCAAGGCTATTTTCGACGATGAAGCCATCTATGATAAATTTGGGAGGTGGTGTGTTTTTAATTTCTCCGGCTTTTTTAAGTATGAAGCGTTTGGTTTGAATAATATTTTTAATCTGTTCATGGGTGCAATCCGCCGCATCGCCCTTTTCCGGCATATCGTGGGGGATTTTAAGCGTTCTTACAGCGCATCCGAGCATTTCTAGGTGGGGTAAGAGGGTGTTCTGCCATTTCAGTCCCGTGGGGTCGTTATCTCGCCATAATAAGCAGCTTTTACCGATAATGTGGCTAAAGTCTGTTTTATCTAGCTTGGAGTTGCCGCCACTCATTAGGGTGGTGGCGGTATAGCCTAGAGCGTTAAGGTGGTCGGCGGCTTTTTCGCCTTCGGCGAATATAATGTGATCGTTGTCGATGTTGTCGATAATGCCGGGAATATTATAGAGGGGTTTAGGAGTGGGCTGTTGGGCTTTGCCTGCTACGGCGTCCCAAACTCGGAAAGTCTTTTTACCATCTGCGAGGTTATATCGTTTGACTGTGGCGATGATTTTATCTTCGGCGTCTTTATAGTGGTATTCGAAATCTGGTGAGCCGAGTTGTTCCGGCGGTTTGGATTTATGGTTTTTTCTGACGGCTTGTTTTGGATAGGTTTTTAATGCGCCGTCTTTGAGGCCGAGCCACTTTTTGATTTCGGTTACGGCATCCCCGAATGATAAGCCGTCGCATTGTTGCCATAGTTGGATGGCGTTGCCTCTATCGTCGGTGTTGTGGTCTATCCATTGACCGGCGTCGGGACCGTCTAGAGATATTGAGAGGCTTTCGCCTGGTTCGCCGTTGAGGGAGCCGATGCGGGCTTGGCCTCTGTTGATCCTGGCGTGGGGAAAAAGGTATAAAACGTAATTTCGGAATTGCTTTAGAATTGCATCCTCTATTTCTTCGATAGTGTATTGGTGCTTTTGGGGTTTATGTTCGGTTTGTAGCGGAGCGTCGTTGAAGTCTAACATCATTTATCTGCCTCCTGTTTTGTTTTGTTTGGGTTTATCTTTTTAATTAAAATTGCTCTTGCGCCATGATGCCCCTGCATACGGCAAACAAACTTCCAACCGTCAGGTATCGGCTTGGTATGCCACCAATACTGGACGACCGTTTCTTCACTCATTGATTTTTGCGGCGGCTTCTTTCCCGCTGCCCTTTACGAAAACCAAAACATTCTGGTGGGTTTTGCCTAGCTTGCGCCCAACGTCAAATTGGCGGGTTACTCTAATCGGCAAGCTGCCAACGGAAGTAACTAGCGCGGCTTCGTTGTATAATTCCATTCCTGCATCTTGGAATGCCTTAATAGTATGCGCCGGAAATCCGTAATAATTGCCTTTTTTATTCCGAATATCTCCGATAACAAAACAGGCAAATGAATTATCATCTAGCAAATTAACGGTGCACTCTATTATCTTCCGGTAGGCGGTTATAAATTCATTGTAATCTAGCGTTGATATATCCCTCGGGTCGTCGGAATAAACCTCTAAATCAGCATACGGAGGGCAGCTAAATATGAAATTAGCCTGTATATCTCCGCATATGTTCTCAATATCCCGGCTATCGCCTTCGCGCCATATCGGGCCATTTGTGGGGCATAGCTCTAAACCTTGGTCGCGGTTTGCTTTTACTTGTTCCGGACGTAATTCAACGCCGTAATATTTGCGGCCTAGCTTGCTGGCAACGATACCGCGAACCGAACCTCCAGCGAATGGGTCAAGCACTACGCCATCAGGCGGGCAAAACCACCTATATGATAACTCACATAATACGGGGTCAAATACGCTTGTGCCTGATAATTCCGTTTGTGGCTTTTCTTTATATCCGACCTTACAAGCATTACTAAAACCCAATGCGTTATCATCACGGCCCAACTCGCTCTCAATGCCTAAACCAAGCCAAGCACGTTTTCTTTCTTGCCACCACCCTTCCCTGGCATTTAATACGCTAAACGGCGGCAATATAAATTTTTCTTTTAATTTTCCTCCATCATTTGCGGGTTTAGTTTCCCCGAAAAGATCAGTTCCGAACAGGCTTTCCTCTAACTCATCAACCATCTTTCTGTCCATCCAATATCTCCGTAAACGCATCGCCTATGACAGAAAGAATATTGTCCAGGCTTGATGCGTCTTTTTGTTTAAATGATACTCTAACCCCAACGGCTCTAGCATACTGATCAAAATCAATATGGCAAAATAGAGCGCCTTTTAAACCAGAAGCCTCACGAGGGATTTTCTGGGTAATGGTGTGAAGGCGGTTAATCATTCCAACACCTTTCTTGGAAGTCGCACCATTTACATTCGAAGTGGTCTTTTGATTTAGCGTTGCGCGGTAGCTGCTCTTGAGCTTCGGTGGCTTGGATTATCTTTACAGCGCGGTCGCTCATTTCTTGGGCTAAAGGAGCGTTAAATGGAACAAGCTCGAAATGTAATTCTTGGGTATCGGTATTTCTAACGGTGAAAACGGCGGGATTATCGGTTAAGTCGAGATAGGCCTGATATAAAGCTACTTGAGCAGCATAAATCCGATTGGCGATGGCTAACTGTTCTTTCTTATGTTTATTAAAAGATTTATTGCCTGTCGCTTTATGTTCCCATAGCGCCGGATATTTTAAGAAGTCCGGGCCGCTGGTGAATACGCCATCAACGTGTCCAGCGAATTTACCGTCTAATGTTGAGAAACCGAATTGCGAACCGTCTGGCTTAATAGTTTTTAGTTCGAATCCTGCGGCTTGGATTAGCTCGGCGGTGTCGTCTTCGAAATAGTGACCAGCGCCGAACTTGCGAAGCGTGACGCCGGAGAACTCTTTGCCCTTATCTTTTGGCGTATTGAGGTAGCCGTATTGAACCTGACGTTCGCAAGACGCGCCGATCATTGACACGCCGACATAGTTGCGCGGGGTTTGCTGCTTGTTTTTTTCCTGCATCGCAGCGTCTATGTATTGCAGGAACTTGTCGGATATGTCCCCTTGTTTGGGGCGTGAATTAAAGTCGAGCATCTATCATTACTCCAGTTGGGATTTTAATGACAGGTTGAATGTCGGCTTTCCTTCCCCTGTCAGTTCTACCTGTTACACGATGGTTAGACGGGTCTATCGTTGCAATATCACACCAGAAAATACCGTCATTGAATGCGACAATAAACAAGCCAGGAACTTCAAGCCCTAAAGATGTAAACTGTAAACTCATCCATTTTTGAAGGTTTAAATAAATGTCATCAAACTCTGTTCGTGTTCTATGGCGGCGTTTAAATTCCGCGACAGCAATTAGTTTTCCGTTTTTGTGTAGTGAAAAATCAATAGGAGAATATGCTCCAAACCTTCTAAACGTGCAGCCCCATTTTTTTTCTAAATATGTTGTTGTTAGGTCTTCATTGGCTATGTCTTGAATTGTTTCTTCCATCACCAAGGCACCTCATCTATTGCGCTGTCGGCTTCGATATAGCCATCGATTGCGGCCTCGACAAGCGTGTTAATTTGATCTTCGGTGTAATTAATCGGCGCTACATTAAAACCGATTTCGGCAATTATTTCTGTCATTCGATGCCGAGCGTAGCGCAGGCGCTTTTTATCTTCTTCTGTTTTGTCGATCATACTTCAATCTTCCTTATTAGTTCGCCGATGTCGCCGCCGTATTTTTTGTGTTGTTTAGCGCGGGATAATACCCAACCTGTTATCGCGGCGACGGCAAGCCACTCTATATCATTTGGCGAGAGGGAAGAAATAGGCCGTTTAAAATCGTGTTCGATAAATTGCTGTAATAGCGGGTGCATTGCCTCACCAGCTTTTTTAGTAGCCTCGGCCTGTAACTCATCATCTAAAGAAAGAGGAGAGGCTTTCGCCCCTCCTTTTTTATTAGCCATTATTTTTGCGCCCACGCCGGTACTCCAGAAGCGGGTGGTATTGGTTGCTGCGCCGGTGGCGTAGCGGCTACCGGGGTGGCCGGGACAGGTGTAGCGGCTACTGGAGTGGCCATTTGAGTTGGCGGCACGTGTTCGCCGGCATACTCGGATTGATCCGGCGTGATAAAGAATTTGATGTTATTCTTATCATCATAGCCATCGCTGCCTTCTTCAATACCTAACTTAGCACGAAAGGTCATACCGTTAAGCGCACCGAAATCGTTGATTTGACGTTTGGCTTGAGCATCCGGCGAATGATCATCAGGCATAACATTACGTGCGCTTTCGATCATAGCTCGGATATTCGACCGGCTAATATTTGCGGCTTTTTCCGCCCCTTCGGCTGCGCCGTCGGCGGGTTGAGCATTATGCCACATAAACTTTTGCCAAACTTTCCGTTTGTCGTATGGACCGCCGATGATTACGAACTCCATATCGAGCCAGAGCCAACCGGAATGGGATTTGGCTGTCGGTTTACCTTGAGTAAGCCACCCGCCGTCGCCTGCGCTTCCGGGTCTAACGGTGCCGATAAAAGTTGCGATGGTGTCGTCCGGTATTATATCAAAGCCGGAGGATTGCGTGTCTGCGTGGTTAAAGTCTTCCATTTTAGTTTCCTTCACTTTCAATTTCAACAATAGGCATCTCGGTGTTGAGATTACCACGAACTAGAGGTTGCGAGATTTTCGCCATTAACTTGCCAAGATGAGGCTCCTCAATAGCGTCGAGACGGCCAGACCTATCTTTGGCGGGCAGGCCGAATTGGTTAATGGTTTGGCAGATAAAGGCGCGGGCGGTGACTTCATCAGATAGCGGAACCTCCGCCATCGTGATGACTTCATCGACAATCCCAGGAAGCTCCATGCCGGTTTTCGCGCCTTCGATTTGAAGCGAATAGATGATGCGGTTATAGTCATCTGTTTTTTCGTCAAGGATGCCGACGAACCACACGTTTTTGTCGCGGGTATGCTGAAGATGGGTCAGCCACTTTATCATTTCGCGGCCATGCAGCCCGTAGGCGTTACGGACGTCAGGCTTGCCTTGAGCGTTAAAGCTCTCCGGCTGTTGGCTAGCCCATGTAAAGCAAAGCCTCCCGGCGACCGTGATGCTGTCGATAAACACCGTTTGATATTTATCTAGGGATTTCGGGTCACCGAAGGTTTCGCAGACGCTATTGTGATGCGTCGTTGAAAATGGCTGATCATCTGGAAGGGCCGGATTAGGTCCCCCGATAAAGACAGCGAAATCTCGGCACTCGGCCCAGGTTTGCGGTCTTATGGTATCCCCGGCCCAGCCTTCGACTGCGAGGCCACCGGCTTCTAAGTCGAAGAATAAAGTGCTTTCGGCTTCGAGCGTCCACAATAGGCTGGTCTTGCCTATGCCGCTTTTGCCGCCTATAACGCCGTTGATGGTCGTCTTTTCAGCAGCGCGTTCTTCTGCTGTGATGATTTTCATTTTGTTGTCTCCTCAATCTTATAAGTTGGTTTGCCAATTTCTAAAGTTCTGGCTGGCATTAGCTGTGCGTGGATGCCTGGCGGCGCGGCGGTGAACTTCTTTTCTTCGACTTTGTATTCCGCCTTAACGTAATGAGCAGCAACGTCCGGGTCCATATCGTTTAGGATGGCGATTAAAGTGGCTTGCTGCCACTTTGGTTTTTTTGGCAGGTTAGCGACGATAGTATATTCGCCATCATCCCATCTGACCGTGCCGGTGTCTTTGCCCTCGAAGTCTCGAAGGTCGGCGGCTGTAGAAGAATACTTTTCCTCAGCTCCGGCATCGAGCGCGGTCTTGACTTCTTTAATATGTTCCTGAGCGGCTTTGAGTTGGGCGGCTAGATCAGCCATTAGTGAGGTTGGAAATTCCGCGATTTCTTGGGGTGTTAAATCGGTCACGTCGTGTAAAGCAATATTTGACATTGCTATCTCCTTTCGTTGTGTCTTTCCCTATCTTCTATTTTGCTGAAAGTTTAGGGCCGAGGGGTTCAACAGGTAAGAAGATCGACCTTGCGCTTATTGAATATTACACGCGCCCCTCGGTTCCAATTCTTTTGGCATCTTATTCTATCTAAATTTATTTTTCAACAAAAATCTTTTATAGATAAATAATGTTTGACAATCCTTAAAGGATCGAATACATTGTAGATCGAGACCAACACAACAAGGAGAAAGAAAATGACATTATTATTTGAAAGCAAAACCTGTTCTAGGTGCGGCGGCAGCGGCGAATATAGTTGGTGCCAGCGTCATGGTTCTATGTGCTTTAAGTGTCGCGGCAAGGGTGAGGTTTTGACCAAGCGCGGCCAAGCAGCCCAAAGCTATCTCCATTCGCTTTATACAAAACCGGCGTCAGAAATTAAAGTAGGTGATTTTCTCCAAGAAGAACACGTTTACGGCGGCGGGAATATGACGCGGTTTTTTGCGGCGGTTACTAAGGTTGAAGTTAAAGAGGGCGGCGTAATAATTTCAACGGAACACCCTAAGATGGGTAAGTGCCAAAACCATCGCCCTACAGATAGTGCGGAACGTATAGGCCAAAGCGCCGAAGAAAAAACCGCAAAACGCCAAATCGCGCTTGAATATCAAGCCAATTTAACAAAAGCGGGAACGCCCCGCAAACGCAAGGTAAAAGCAGCTTAACATAACCACCTCAACCCCCAACCGGCGCTGGCTATTAAATTAGCAGCGCCTTTAAGGGTGAAAGCAATTAGAGGAGATTGAAAATGAACAAATTCATGAAAAATGCTTACACCATCGAAGTTCAAATCCCAATTAAATTTGCAGACGATCATGCCGAACGTGGTTTGCCCACCGGCTCCGAAACCAAGCGCACTAAGCGGCTTGTTACTTTCGGAGTCAACTACTCCGAACTCCGCGAATGGATTTCGGACGCCAAGTATTACTCCGATTGCACCAACCAAGGTTGGTGCATAGATGGGGCCACCGGCCTCCAGAACTCGGCACGGGCAACCGTCAAGCGGCTGGAAGATATCAGGCTTGATATCCCGTGGATGAAATAGAATAGAGGAGAAAGAAAATGACCACATATTATAACGATTTTTATGAGGGCCGTGGGAACGGCTATGATTTCGACGCCGGAATGTCTCATAACGCGTTGGACGCATATTCTCGCGGGGTCAAGCCATTGTCCAAGATCACAAAAAGCAACTTGGTTGAGGCCGGTTGGGCTGAAACAAAAAGCGCAGCCATGAAGTTAGCGAAGTCCGGTTTTTGGGAAGCCGCTGAGTGGCATCACTCCGGCGGCGAATGGTTTAATAAAATAGACTTTTATGATCCGGCGGAACTGGTCGAGAAATGGAATGAGATAGGCACCGATGACCAAAACGAATGGCGCGACAAAATAAGCGCCGACAAAAAACAAACCGAACCGGGGGGACGTGCGGTTGCCGGTGAATACACCCTTTGGGGCGGGTCAAGACGCCGACCCCGGCGCATTGGCGAACAAGAATTTACTGGAATCCTGCGTGGCAATTGGATTCATTTGGATGGTGGCGGCAAGAAAAAGGCCGATGGGCGACACATACAATTTAAATTCTTGTCTAACAATTAATAAAAATAGAGGAGAAAGAAAATGACAAATAAAGCACAAAATTTAGTTAATGATATGTTTGAATCAAATGTCGATGTGCTTCTGTATTTGAAAGACAGGTGGCAAGACGAAAAAGACTATGAAGATTTCAAAGACTACATCTCTCAAGTCAAAAAGTTTGTAGAATCAAAAGGTTTTGTCTTTGTCAAAATGACCAAAGGTTTTTGTATTACTATGAAATATCTTAACACTTTAATCACTATGAAACTTGGGGCTGATGTTGCAGAAATTAAATTTTTGGAGTTTCCGTCAAGTAATAGAAATAGAGGAGTAAGCAAATGACTGAGGTCTTTTTTCAATACGAATTAGAAAACGGCGTACCGCTGGATATTACAGCAGACGTCGAGCCTATCGTTCCGGCCAAGCTGTACGGCCCTCCCGAAGATTGCTACCCGGAGGAAGGCGGCGAGGTGGTTATTACCGAATGCACCATCGCCAATACAGATATTTACTTTGACCCTGACGACCTATATATCCGCACCCGCCGCAAGGATACGGCGGATAGTTATAACTGCCTAGAAAACCTGATTTGCGACCGAGCAATTGAGGAGGCGGACGATGACAGGTAAACAACTCGCCACGGCTTGGTTTATCTATCACAACCAACAGCGCTTCTGGCCTTCAATCATCGACGTTGCTTATAAGGTATTAGCTCAGAGGAATTTGATATGAAACCGAAATCAGATGCATGGGTTAGGAATTACCGGAAAAATAAATTGAATTGGTGGATGGACCTGACCTCATCGCCGCATCCGGTAGTCCACAAATATAGCCGTATATTAGTAGAAGACGCTGACGAAAGGCTGGAAGAAATGGGAAGGGTTGCTGACGCCAGCAAAACCATCAAAATCACCAAAATACATGAAATACGGATTTCAAACTGGTTGGCCCATCTACGACAGAAGCGGAAGGAAACCCGCGCCGCGAATATCAAGTGGATAGAAAGCGCCAAGAGAGAAAGCGCGAAGCTGGACCGTATCGACGCTGAAAAAGCATATAGAGCATATGCCAAGGGCCGCAACTTCACCAAGGCGCATATCGACACCGTAATAAGCCAAATGTTTGAAGATTGATATGAGCAACTATGGCATGGAAAAATACGCCTTGGAAATCCAAGACCTCAAAAACATGACCCGGAATACTACTATCTGGGTGCAAAATTCACTCGACGTTAAACGCTACGCCAGAGCCGCCGCATATATCAATCTTGGTATATCAAGTGCCAGGATGGATGAGGGATGGCGTATCTACTTGGAGCCGAAAACATGAAGAATAAAGCCGAAACTATCGCTAAACGGAAGAAGGCGCAACAGGCGTATTCTTCGAAGATGAAAAAAGCCGGATACCGTAATAAATGTATTTTGGTCCACCAGGATAATATCGCGGAATTTGACGCCGCCGTTTTAAAACTACGTAAGAAATGGGGAGAGAAATGAAAGAGCATATCGGTAATTTCTTCGCGCTGGCAGCTATATTTGCTGCGGCCTACATTTGGCTTATAATCGGGAGCTTATTCTAATGTTAGAATTAGCCGAATTACTAATCGCAATTCTCGGCGCACTGTGACGTATTTTATAGTGCTATCAGCAATTAGCATCGTTATCGCCTGCCTGTTATTGGCAGCGGTCGCCGGATGGATTAATTTTATCAAGGGAGAAAACAATGACTGACGAACAACTAGCTGGCAT
>Ga0209756_1003004_pt1 | contig 13996 bp, 5 predicted proteins | sample ETNvirenome_6_85_FD_184071 | JGI IMG/M metagenome (GOLD analysis project Ga0209756, IMG submission 184071) | Marine viral communities from the Pacific Ocean - ETNP_6_85 (SPAdes) (version 3) | ecosystem: Environmental > Aquatic > Marine > Oceanic | place: Pacific Ocean | collected 2013-06-19
AAAAAATGCTTAAGTTCCACAAAGATGGATTTCAACCTTATAGCGACTTAAGTGACAGGACGCTTGAAAACAGGCTACCTGACCCTCCTGATGAAAGAACAAAAATAAAATTTGTTCACTATGTCGGTCTAGATAAATCAGTAGAAAAAGTAACAATTAGTCGCACCCCAGCGAGATTTTTAAAGAAGTACTGCGCCGGACGCGGCCGAAGCAGCCAGCATGGCCATGCCCGCAAGACCAAAAATCACTATGGCCAAGATACATATATAGAACCAGGGACCCGCGTGTATGCTCCTTTCGATGGGACCGTAAGATCTGTTCCCTGGGTATACAGTAAGAAAGCAGGTACCGAGCACGGCGGCATAGTTAGAATCAGACACAAATCTGGACTGATTGCGCGCATAATGCACGTAGTGTGGCCGGACGAGAGACAATGGGCAGAACTCCAGTTCCTCGTCGCAGACTCCAGCCCGCTGCCTGATTTCCCGGGGAAAATTGACATGCCCCAGCGCAGGGTCAAAGCAGGACAGCTAATTGGATACTCATACTTGCCAAGCCCAGCTAGATGTGAGGGTGCTGAAGGTGATGCACTCATAGCCTGCCGCGATAAAGTTAAGGCGTTCAAGATGCCGGGGGGTACGAAGAGCCACCTGCATATTGAAGCTTACCTCCCTAGCGAAGAGGCAAAGAAGCCCCACCCCTCGAAGAAAAATAAAGCTTACAGCAATGTACACCCCGCGTTTGCTTTCGATATGGAGAGGCTGGTCAGACCAAAGAAGTCGAAGCCCCCAGAAGCTACTGCTGCTGCACGCGCCCATCACACCATGGCCGCCCCGGGTAATACAGAAGATGACATATACAGCGGTATTCCCCCCGAATGGAGGAAGTTATACGACGATTGGCGCGCCACCGCCGCTCTGGCCGTCCGCCCAGGCCAAGCGGGATATGAAAAGCACCGTGCCCGAGACAAAGCAGACACCCGCAACCGACATGAAAAATACAAAAGGTGCATTGCCCGGGCAACCAGAGGTAGTTCTTGATGGCAAACACTGTTTATAGACAAAAAACTATCTTAGAGGGCCTATCGGAAATTGCAAAAGAAGGTTTCATCTCTTTGCGCGGGACAGGAAGAGAATATAAGATTGAGCCAAAGCCTAAATTACAACCTTGTGCACGGCGAGGCGAGGTAATAGAAGAGAAATTTACAAATGTTTTTATGGTTTGGGGTCGCGACCGTCCTGGTTCGTGTGAAAGCGGGTATGGTGGCCGAGGGCCAGAGACACACAACAGCTCATTTAGGATAATTGTTGGCGCTATGGGAGCCAAGGCAAAATCAGTTGATCCGACCACTGGAGTCCCAATAGAAACGCACCCAAACACCGGTCAGGACGCGGCAACTCTTTATATGAGTCAGAAAACTGATATTGACGATGATTGGATGCTTGCCGGCAAGCCCTCCGCGATCACAAGATCTGCCGTTGGGATTAAAGCTGATGGTGTGCGTATCGTAGCTCGCGAATCTTTAAGGTTGTACTCTGGCGCTTCGGACTGTAATTCACAAGGAGGTCCGGTAATTGCCAAAGCTCATGGAGTAGAACTTATATCAAATAACGACGCGTCAGACTTACAGCCGCTTGTAAAAGGTGACAATCTAGTCAAGGCCTTAAAAAGGATAGTGCACCATGTTAGCAAGCTAAATGGAATTGTGGACTCTATGGTTCACATACAAGTGCTTATGAACACGCAGATAGCCAGTCACAGCCACTTAATTGCACCGCTTGGCGGCATTCTCGTTGCCGCCCCCAGCCCTGAGCTGTTCGCTGGCATATCAGTTGGTAATGCAGACATGGTGTTACGATCAGAGGATGGTCTTTTAAATCACAAGATCAATTTGGCAACGTTCGAGCTGAATTATCTGACAGCCACTGGTTCTGGTTGGATTTGCAGCATGAGCAATAAAACCACTTAAGAGGTAATTATTAAGATATGTCATTCCGAGCAGAAGAACTAGGTTTAGATGACTTAGAAAATTTTATTTCTCCTCCTTTAAGCTGGGAGCAATCTCTAGAAGCAACGCATTGGGTTAGTATAACACTCCCTGGTGGTGATGCTCAAGCAGAACTTAGGTATGACTATGCTCCTTCGGGAGATGTGATTGTTCTAGATGTCTGTGAGCCGCTGCATTCCGATTTGCCGTATCGGGAGGGTAGCGAAGTTTTAACAAACTTAAGTCATAAAACTCTTTTAAGGGTGGATAGCGAAAGGGTTGGTCCTGGCGGCGCTTGGCACTTTGTAACGATTGTAGATACAAACCCGCAGATTGATGGAATGGTTGGGTACGTTGCGCAAGCAAATATTAAGCGCTTGCCCAACACTCCAGAATCCTTGCCAATGGTCTTTGATACGTGCCTAGAGAAGACCGCCGCACAGGTTCAAGACCTTTGCTCACTGAATACACCCCGTTGGTATGTTACCGATGGGCCTTATTATGATGCGATAGCGTGTGAATATAAGGTTTCGGTGACTACTGACTATTATGACACCGGCGGCGAAGCCCTAGAATCTAGAATGAGCGCGCAGGCCCCGCGTGGCGCCTATGAGATCCTGGAATATTACGATAAAAAGAGATCTCAAGGAGATTTAGATCGCTACTTCTCTGCGTTTCAATTTGCGAAAGCGGCAAGCTGGCACCTGGACGTAACATCCCAGAGTCAGTCTAGGTTGAAGGTTCTTGTTTCGATAGAAGCGAAATATCTAAATGCGATAGAGCCAGCACCACGCCAGATTGATACGCGCGACATGGCCGGGACGATTATACTTAACTCTTCGCAGCTGAAGACGCAAATCGATTCATTGTCCGATATGATGAATCGATATCAGAGTAAAAATTCGTGGAAGAATGTTTCTTATGCTGGTCCTGAGCCAGAATATTCAGATTTTAGCTTTAAACGCGAGGCATCAAATTTAAGATTATGGTTGTCCAATTTCAATCGAATCTTATCAATTAATGGTATATCTCTTCGTGCAAATTCACGTGACACATTTGAGATTGGCCATGACGATCAATATCGTATAAAATATATCACTGCTACCGTCGATGGCCTAGGGGCTAGAGATATCCGTATTGGTTTCTCTAGATATCTAAGGCAGAACCCAAACAATAATGTGCGTACCATCGCGTATCTTTCTAGGATTAATCAAATATATAACATTTCAAGAAGATCAGGCGAAATGCCCGGGGGCTGGATTTCATTAATTAATGACTATACTCTTCCAAAACCGCGCAAGGTTAAGAATACTAGTAAAAAAAATAAGCGCTGCGTCTCCGGAGCCGATTGTTTCGAAGAGAAGCTTAAAGCTCTCGGCGGAGAGTGGGATGACTTTTTAAAGGGCCGCAATTGGCACAAGCTAGATTTAAAGTGCGACAGCATCAGTCCCGAGCGCAGATTCTATTTAACCCCTGTTGGTCGCACACCAACTCTTTTTGATGCAGCAAAATCCGGAGAATTAGACAATTACAAGAATCAATTCGCACCAGCCAAGACAGAGACATATGCGGAAATTGAAAGACAAGACGGCCAGCGCTGGATCAGTCAATTGGCTCATAATCTTGATCTCCCTTCATATGATTACACAGGTGATCCATTTGCGGCTGAACTCAGAGAACTACTTTTAGAGGTTTTTGATCAATCTGGCCGCGGCATCCTCGGCGGCGGCAGCAACCGACCATCGCCTGAGACTTACGATTACCTTGGGGAGCTGGAGGGAGAGGGGAGGCCCTCGGCCCTGCTGCAATCCACTGGAGACGAACTTTTAAATAAAGTTGTATACGATGTAGCTACAAAAGTTGATCTTAAGGGTAAGATAAGAGAGCTGATAAATTGCTTGTGCGCGCAGATAGAACAAGCTGCTGTTAATATAGAATATGCAGCACAAGGCGAGATAGTTGCTAATCCTACCTTTGGATTGAGAACAGCCGGTAAAGAGTATGTAGATTCACAAGCTCTTGCAGATGGACTAAGGGCAACTGCCGCCGCTTTGGGTTGTGGCAATATCTGCGGCGTTGTACCAATGTTGTGTGCTTGTTTGCCTTTTGAGTGGCCAATTAGAATTAAAATACCTGATAATTTGCCAACTGTTGATATAATGGCATATATCACAACGTTAATAATCAGTGCGATTATCGACACCATTATACAGTTTTTGGTTAATCTTATTGCTTCGTTGTTAAACTTTGGAATTGGTAAACTTTGCCACATCAAGTCTGAAGATCAAGAATTCAACTTACAATATAATAGACAATTCACAGATGAGGCAGTCGCAGAATTAGCTAATCTTCTGGAGAAGAATAATCTCCCCCCAGATGCTATCGATCCGGATGTTATGCAACGCCTACTTAAGCACACCGCAACAATTCTTTTGCCAAGAGAATTTTGTGAACTGGTTTCTGGAGAGGCAAATACTGATGTTCTGCAAATTGTTGATGGCTTAATCCGAGAAAGTTATCCGGATGTTTATGCTAGATTTTCTACTGTCGAGCGCATACGAAGCCTTTATATCATGCTCGGGGAGCTGCTCGACCAAGATATATGCAGAAATTTGGCTGATATTATCGATTCAACTAATGTGGACGCTTCAAATTATATTTGCGAAAATACTGATTTGCGTCAATCAATTGTTGACGGCCGAGCTACGAAGGCACAGATTCTGGAAATGCTGGAAGAAGCGGCAACGTGTGACGCCAAAAAATTAGAAAATGTAATCAATATTGCCACACAGTTAGCGTCCGGAGAGGATTTTTCGGACGCACTATTGCCAAATATATTCAGCACGCCTTCAAATCCGGATGGGATTATCCCTCGTGAGCCACCGTCAGTTAAGTTTTTAGCAGATATTGCCCGCGATAACGTTTTTACGCCAATAGAGAGCAGATTCATCGGCGACTTAAATTCCAATATACCCACCATTATAACAAATGATGCAGTTGTAGAAGAGGAACCTGACCAAAATCAACCGTTTTATGGAGTTTTTGGCGCATACCCTGGCGCCGGTCAAGCTGTCAAGCAGTATGTCCGGACAGTGGCCGGCAACCTTGACGGTTGGCTGATGGGCGAAAGAGGCGATATTGTTCATGTCAATTTTAGCACTGATGGCGCATCCCATGAGAGTGTAATTACGCTAAGATTGCCGACTAGAAATATATATCCACCCATTAATGCTTCGAGCCTGGCCGCGGCCTCCAATGCTTATTCACACTTGGGATCTCTAGGATACCCAGCAATCGCCAACCCAGATATTACTGCTCCGTTGGGACAAAAGAATACAACGTTGTACTATAATATTTGCAAACCTACGGCTCCAGGTCTTCGTTGGAGTAGGGTGCTTGACTCCTACACGGTACAGATGCGTGAGCAGGCCGAAGGCACAATAGCTAGTACAATAACTTTTGATTTTGATGGTGAAAAGGTTATAAGCCCAGAAGTAGTGTCTGTTTTGGAATCTGACTCCACCGGTGGCGACATAAGAGGAATTGCTCCACCTCCGGCGGAAGCGTTCTTAAATTATATTAAGGCGAAGTGGTTATCAATTCCATCTGAACTGTTGGGCAGTGAGTTGCGGGCTAGCTTATTTAAAGACGTGTATCTTGAAAGTGATGAGTTTGATACTTTGCATGCAGATCTGTTATTTAAGCTTGTCACTGAAGGTATTGTAGACTCAATTGCGGAGACAATAGCTAATACAGAATTGTTGAGCGCACCAGAATTCTTGGAGAGAAAGTTATCTGAATATCAGTTTGCACCAAATCCGGCTTGTTCTCCCCGTGCTCCCGGACTACTAGGGGTTGATTCCGTACGCGCCATCATCGCACAAGTTGCCGGCTCGTCGGAATTGCCAGACCCACAGAGAAATATTTTTGCACTGACTTATGGTCTATCGCTTATATTCATCAAGGTTTACGTGGCAGAGTTTTTCCTTAATGGAATATTCCCTTTTTCTAAGTTTAGGGTCCAAGATCTTTTAACTTCTGATATGATAGTAAAGTATTTCTTGAACCGGATGAAAGAGAATTCTGGAATATCTGAACATCAATACGAAGGCGCCTTCGTTGAGGATCAATTATCTGATTTCTACGGGGAGATCATATTTTCTGTTAACCGCGTACTGAGAGACAGAAAATATAACCAAGACAGAAAATTCACTGATCCTATAACTAACGAGCCAGTTGAAGTTTTACTGTTAGGAGAGGACAGTGACTCTGGATTTAACATATCAGACATTGGCAGGCTTATTGCCGGACATACACCTTTAGAGAGCACGAGAGATTGTTCATCTGGGGTTGCCGAGTTTGATATAGATTGCCTACCAACTAGTGTAGCAGCTGCCTTAAACGAGTTTGCAATTCAAATATACGACTCAGAGACTGGCAATAGAGTGCTGGGTTTTATGGAGTATATTATTCGCGAGCAACTGAAGAGTGTCGGTGATGAGTTTGAAGCTATTGTAGGCACCGAAGTGTTGGATTTAAACTCCCATACTTTAAAAAATATTATACAAAACACCGATGTCCCAGCGAATGCTCCCCGCGGACCAACCAGATTTTTTAAGAATTTCTCTGACGCCTTTGGCGTGGAGGGATCGCTTGCAATTACATCTAGAAGTTTGCGAGAGTTGGGATTTGCCCGGTTAAGTGATCTATACTATGTGTACGAGAGGTTATTGCACTTCCATTCTCAATCTCGTTGTCGTAGCAACCTACCTCGCCTACGCGGCATGGACCGATTGGCCGGAGGTTGTCAGCAAGAGTTGCTTAGCGATGGCCGTTTTGTTGAGATAGTAGATAGAGAGCTTCTTAAGCTTTCTGGGCAGGCTCCCCCTGGCCGGCCAAATGGACCATACCTCTTGGAGACAGAGGTACAGCGGCTACCGCTAGAGCAGCAAAATATCACCCAAGTGGTGTCACAAGCCTATCCGCCCTTGGAGAAAATGAGGCAGTTTTTTGCAGACGAATTCAGCGCCACACTTGAGGAGGTCCTTGAGCGGCTTGCACAGGGTGATGTTGGCGAGTTACTAAAGGATAGATTTGATTATTTATCTTCGGGCGGGTTTATACTGGAAAGATTTATTAAGGTAAACGACTATTCGGAAGAAGAGTGGTCACGCATTAGAGAAGACCTGGGAGAGCAAGGTGAACTAGCTTACGGTATTATAAGGAACAGAAGAGTTAGCCAGATAGACGATATTAGCGATGCCCTGTATGGCTTGGTCAATATTGATGTTTGGAACCAGTGGCTGAATAGTATCCTGCCCCAGCAGGAACAGTTAGGCATATTCGCAGAGAATGTTGTCTCTGGCGATTTTTATTTTGATATAGAAAAATACTTTAAGAGCTGGGAATTTGGCGTTCGTTTAACATATGTCTACCCGATTGAAGATAATAGCCAAGAGGATTGGGCACCAAACGTCAAGGACTTTAATCAAGTTTTCGATGGGCTGTTCTTTGAGGGCGAAAGACCACATCCAGAAACTTTAGATTTGGTTAAGGCGAATCGTGCGTATGGCTTGGTAGAGGACATTAATTTTAATAATAATTTGATTGTTCCAACTTTAGAGTTCAATGACGTTATAGAAGAACAGTTTGAGACAATTGAAGTTCGACCTGCGCGAAGCACTAGAGTGGTTCGCACCTTGCCCTTGATACAAAAGACACTGCCAGTGTCTCGCAACTTCCTTCAAACGCCGCCATTACCAACAAATACTAGCGTTGTGATTCAAACATGCATTGATATAATAGAGGCAAACTTTTTAGGATCGATTCGCGAACGTTACGAAGAGTTAGCCAAGGAGTTTAATAATTTAATTATACCTCCTGGCGACCCTCGCCGTGCCTCGGATTCTACCACTGCTTTTTATTTTAATGGTGTTGGTAAACCATGGACTTCACAGCGTTATGATGACCCTAGAGATGGCAGAATTAGAACATATGAAGAAGGTCGCATACTTAGATCCGTACCATTTGACGATGATATTAACTCGCAGTGGGATCATCGTCACTGGCTCTTGGGCCCGTATTTGACTATAAGCGAGATTGATGGATTACCTGGAAGAGGTATAGATGATCTCCCCGGACCAATTGAGCCAAGTTTAGCTTTTTTTGAATCAATTACTAGGACTGAAAGATCTTTTCATATACTAGGGCCTGATGGCCGCGGCACAATTGATGCCTCTGTGGTCAAGCAAGCAATCCAGAGCAGTGGCTATGACTTTGTACTAAATGGGGTCCCGTTGTTTGAACATCCCATGACTAGTATGGACACTGGCTTGTATACTAATTTTGTTAGCACGATGTATTCTTATTGGCTGGCAAATAGAATTAACGATTTGGCAAAAGATCTTTTTGGGTTTAGTGTAATTGGGGCGTGTTTGTATCCCTATGATTACGGCAGGCCCCAATTGTTTGACGATTATGCGTTTCCAGCAACCCTCGTCCGAGAGAATTTCCTGTTCGCCACTCCACGAATTCGATTAGATTCTGGACTACACATGCCAGCAGGGATGGTTCAGACGTTAAATATTTCAGATAGCGAGAGGCAGTTGTTTAAATACCCAACTCACCCGGGCTTTGTGCCAAAAACACATCCAAAGGGATTTTTGAATCGTGGACAGCAGTATGCAATTGACTGGCCATACTGGCTGGCTTCTAGGACGCAGCCGTATAATTATGAACAGGCTGGAGAAATATTAGCACTTCATGGGTACCCTCATGATGATATTATTCAAAACCCCAATCTCTGGGCCAATCATTACATAAATCTTTCCGACTTCTTCACAGGGTATAGAAACTTTGAAGATGGGCGCGCCTGGAGTGAGCGCAGAAGTATATTTATTGATGAACCTGAAGACGCCCAGTCGTGGTTGTTTGGCTGGCTATATCGCGGCCATGAGCAGAATAGTGATGCCTTCGACCCACGCTCGTTGGCAGAACCTGAAGACGACCAGGATCCTCAATATGAGCAGGACGTTGGTGGCTTCATGGATGTTTACGAGCGCAATCTACTTCATTTAAGTCCAAATACTGAAGAGACTATTGGTGGTATTGACTTAGGGATTAGGCACGTCTATCGTTATTTGGTGGATGAATATTTAACACCCCTTCAGCAGCTGCTGGAGAGATCAGATGAATTACCACCTGATATTACCCTCTTAAGACAAGAGGACTTGGCGATTAGATTGCACGATGAGGAACAGACAATAGAATACCAACTGTTTCACACAATTCAAAAAATTCATGACTTGTTAGAAGGCCAGAGAACGGCATATCTTCAAGATGGCTCAACCCCAACAACCAGATGTCTAATCGATAGAAATCCGGACAATGTAGTTTTTGAGAATCAAATCCCACCTGAGATTGGAGGGGATTGTAGCTTGCTCTTAAACATGCACACCGGAATGATCCAGACAAGGTTTTTCATGGATAAGATTAACGGTGCCGATGCCCGGCTGCTGCTAATTGATCTGAATGCGACATATTACAGAAATTATGAAGCACAATTAAAAACAGAAATGGCACGCGATGCTGAGTATCGAGCCCTATTTGAATATATGTACCCCATGGCTAGATTTACATCACTTATGACTATTTATAATGTTGAGCATGTGTCTAATCTGCCCGGTAGAAAGGAAATGTTCGATGAGACTAGGACTTTAATTAAATTATTGTATAGTACATTTAGAGGGGGTGAGCGCGACGATTGGTGGGCTAGGAAGCCAATGCCAAGAAATAAATGGTGGCAAAGATCACATGATCTACCGATACCATTATTGATCTTTATGACACCATGGAAGATTCTTGAAATGCTATTTGAAGTAGTGCCACCACTAAAATGGTTGCTTGATTTTATACGCATACCAAAACTTCCGCCATATGGCGGTTCCGGCGGAGATCCGGGTTGCGATACTTAAAGTAGGAATAACTAGAGATGTTTGGATACGGACCAAAATTACCACTCACAAGAGATCCCATTACCGGGTTTACGTTGACGCAAACTATGAAGGAGAATATTCAACAGAACTTAAAAAATCTAGTTTTGACCTCTCCTGGTGAAAGAATTATGATCCCCGACTTTGGAGCCGGCTTAAGAAGGTTTCTCTTCGAGCAGAACACGGAGGTCGTGCAGGAATCTATTAGAAACGCAATTATAGCTCAAGTAGGAAGGTATATGCCTTTTATAGATATTCGAGAAGTTCTTGTTGGATCCGATCCTCGCGACGACACCGGAATTGCAGTATCAATTAAATATGTTGTCCCCAAGTTGAATTTTTCGGACGTTCTTTCTCTGAGGGTAGCTACATAACCATAACTAGAGGTTTATATTATGCCAACAGGTACAAGAAAAAAAGCTGTGTCAATAAATTACAGTAGCAGGGACTTCAATAGCATCAAAGAAGAGCTGGTTGCATATGCAAAGAGGTATTACGCAGACAGTTTCAGAGATTTCAATGATGCCTCTTTTGGTTCCTTGATGCTTGATACAGTCGCTTATGTTGGAGATGTTTTATCCTTTTATGTAGATTTTCAGGCGAATGAGAGTTTTTTAGATAGTGCCGTTCAGTATAATTCAATAATTAGGCTTGGTCGTCAACTTGGATATAAATTTCAAGGCTCTCAAGGTACATATGGGACTGTGGCCCTTTATGTTTCCATACCAGCAAACGAGCGAGGCCTAGGCCCTGATTCGAGATATATTCCTATTTTGCAGAGAGGAGCCGTGTTTACTTCAGCTGATGGCGGCTCCTATATATTAAACGAAGGGGTTGATTTTTCAGACGGCACAAACGAGGTTGTTGTTGCTGAGCAAAATTCCACAACTGGGATCCCAACAAAATATGCCATCAGGGCCTTTGGGCAAGTTATTTCTGGTGAGGTAAGTGTTGAGGAATTTTCCCTAGGGGCATACAAACGTTTTCCTTCACTAACACTTAGTGAACCAAATATAATCGAGATTATAGATGTTGTTGACTCTGAGGGTAATAGATATTTCGAAGTAGACAACCTTTCGCAGAATGTAATATTTGCAGAGGTGGAGAATCTAGGCGCAAAGTCAGACTCAGTTCAAAGTTTGCTCAAACCACTGATTGTACCCAGAAGGTATGTCACGCAGAATACTTTAGATCAAACAATTATACAGTTTGGGTACGGATCTGAAGAGAATCTTGTCGGCGGCTTAATCCCAGACCCTACTGAAATTAGCTTAAATCTGCACGGAAGGGACTATATCACAGACGTGAGCTTTGATCCCTCTAAGCTAACTAGAACTGACGCTTTGGGGGTTGCCCCACACAACACTACCTTGACTGTTGTATATCGCGTAAATACAACACGCTCCGCGAATGCGTCCGTTGGGTCTATAAATATCGTAGCACAAAAAACTTTTGATTTTCCTAGCACCGTAAATCAGGTTGACTTTTCCACCAGCACCTTAAACGAAGTTGTGACCAGCCTAGAAGTCAAAAATCTAGAGCCTATTAATGGATCAGTTAGCTTGCCTTCCGTTGAGGAGCTTAAGTTAAGAATTCTGGGTAACTTTTCTACCCAAAGCCGGGCAGTGACTAGAAAAGATTATGAAAGCCTTATTTACGCAATGCCAGCTCGCTTTGGAGCAATCAAGAGGGTCGCAATCCACCAGGATCCGGCCTCTTTTAAAAGGAACGTTAACATACACGTTATCTCCGAAGATGCTAGCGGAAAGCTAGTAAAGGCAAATTCAGCTATTAAACAAAATTTAAAATCATGGGTCGAGAAATATAAAATGATCAATGATACAGTTGACATCCTAGATGTTTATATTGTCAATATCGGTGTGAGTTTCACAGCCGTCGCTGAGCGCGGCGCCGACAGGTTTGATGTGCAATTAGCCGCCGCAAATGTTTTGAAGAGGTATTTTAATTCTAGACAATATGATATCGGAGAAAGATTCTATATCTCTGATATTTACTCGGTCCTTCGCCGCACTACGGGCCTGTTGGATGTCGTTGATGTAGAAGTTAGCACAAAACATGGATCTAGGTACGCTAACGCCCCAATAAATATAGAGGACAGAACTGACCCGGATGCACGATACATCGACATTCCAAAAAATGTCATTGTAGAGGTGAAATATCCAGCTGCAGATATAACAGGAACGATTAGATAATGGCGATTAAAAGATACATAGCGATTAAGGATGCTACAATTTCCAATGCTTTTGATTCTTCCCTAATGAGTAATAACCGTGCGACCGGTTCAAATATGGGCGCATCTGACGTGCTGGAGACTTTTTCTATTTATGGACAGGCATCAAGCGGATCGACTGAGCTTTCAAGGATACTTTTAAAATTTCCCATCACCGGGACAACTAGTATCAAGGCTGACCGCGATGCAGATGAGATCCCCGCATCTGGCAGTGTTAGGTTTTATCTGAGGATGTACAATTGCCCGCATGCATTTACGCTTCCTAGAGATTTTACTTTATCGGCATATGCAGTTTCCCGGTCGTGGGACGAAGGGGCCGGCCTGGACATGGAGCAGTATTCTGATTTAGATTACTGTAACTGGATGTATGCAAACGAAACTACTGCCTGGAGCAATTATGGAGGCGACTATCATACTGGGTCATACACAGCTGGCGCCAATTTACCGAAATATAATGTTAGTTTCACTGAAGGATATGAGGATGTAGAGTTAGATATTACGGCCATGGTAGAAGAGTGGCTAGCCGCCTTATCCGACGGCGGCAACCAACATAGAAGGAAGAATCATGGAGTCGGATTGTTCTTTAGCTCATCCATGGAGGCTTTTTCTTCGAGCGCGGACGACCTAGTCAGTGACAACAGCTACACGCCTGTTAATGATGATGGTGCCAAAAGGTCTTATTACACTAAAAAGTTCTTCGGAAGATCCAGCGAGTTCTTCTTCCGACGCCCAGCCATCGAGGCGCGCTGGGACGCTTCCCAGAAGGACAATGGTGGTAATTTTTACTTGAGCAGTTCTTTGGCTAGCGGCGACGATAACCTAAATACGTTGTACATGTACAATTATGTACGTGGCCAACTCAAGGACATCCCCGGCCTTTCCAACGGTATTATCTTTCTGGAGACGTACAAGCATTTAACAGGCGCCGCCACACCCTTAACACTACCAGTCGGCGGCGGTGTCGCAACTGACGGGCAGAGCTATGTTACTGGCGGCGCCGTAGATTCCAAGACAGGAATATATTCCGCGTCTTTTGCTTTTACTGGAAGTGATTATTCAAAGATATACCCAGTCTGGCTCAGTGGCTCTACATATGCGTTGACGGGCCTGGACCCAATTCAGTTTTTTACTGGATCTGCAATTACAGTGAGAGAGTTCCCGACTTCGGATTTTAACCCTAGCCCCAAGTATGCTTCAAAAATAACAAACTTGAAGTCGAAATACTTTAAAGATGAGAATGCTAGGATTAGGCTCTATGTGCGCCAAAAAGATTGGAACCCAACTATTTATACTAAAGCAACTTCAAATATTGAATCTGAGGTGGTTGAAGATGTTTATTATAAGGTTTTGAGGGCAGTTGATGAATTGGATGTAGTTTCATATGGCACAGGAAGCTTAAATCATACAAGAGCCTCCTATGATGCTTCTGGCAGTTATTTTGATTTTGATATGTCATTGCTAGAACCTGGATATATGTATGGCTTCAAGTTCACTTATTATGTGAACGGCGCCTATCACGAACAACCCGAAATATTCAAGTTTAGAGTAGAGTGAAACTATGGGCCTTAAAGAACTTTTTGACAACCCCGGTGATTCTAAGCTCGCTGCGAAGAAGAGCCTGGAAGAAATAGGAGCAGAGGCTGAATCTGCTGACTATGCTCATGCATACGTCGAGGATAAAAATCGATTTGTTCCTCATGTCGATTTTTCAAAACCAGAAAACTTTGCTTATTTTGGATCCGCCGAGCAATATTATGAGAACGCCAT
>Ga0209756_1003006_pt1 | contig 13985 bp, 30 predicted proteins | sample ETNvirenome_6_85_FD_184071 | JGI IMG/M metagenome (GOLD analysis project Ga0209756, IMG submission 184071) | Marine viral communities from the Pacific Ocean - ETNP_6_85 (SPAdes) (version 3) | ecosystem: Environmental > Aquatic > Marine > Oceanic | place: Pacific Ocean | collected 2013-06-19
CATTCAGCACAAGTGTTGTGGACAGATGGCGAAGTAGGCTGGTTTGATACACGAGTTTTGGAGACAGTAAATGAAAGTTGGTGATTTGGTTACGCTTTCCACTTATGCGCTACAGTCAGCGCCATTGGCCAAGTGGAGAATAATGACCTGGGAAGATAAAAAACCTCTTGCTGGTATAGTTGTAGAAGTAAGGGATAGCAAATATATTAGACCCTGGACATCTGAGAACGAGAAAAAACTATTCATTGTTAGGTGGATATCGCCAGGCGGCCCTGGGGGCAGATGGGGGCTATCATTTAGATTTGAGCAAGATGGTTTCTTTTACCGCAACGACCTGAAGCATTTGAAAAAGAGCAAGAAATAAAGACTGTGGCAGTCTACAAGAACAACGGAATAGAACTTCGTCGTTTCAGTGTCGGAGATCTTGTATACGAAGAATATTATGGCATTGGAATTGTTTGCGAATTAGATCGTAAATTTGATGAGATGTATGTTAAGTTTCAGCGCCCAGAAGATAGCATCTGGCTCACCCCTTTTTCCATTAGAAATCTCACGATTATGAGCAAAGCAAATAACTCTTGACAAGAGAGCCTTCACGCGCTATATTATAGAATAAGAATGGATGAGAAGATAAAAATGCAGATTAACGATTTTTTCAATACAGCCGGGACTGACCGCAACCGACAGGTTGTGTGCGCCGATGGCTTTACTATGAGCGTGCAAGCACACCAGGGTGCATACTGCACACCGCGAATGAGCGGAGCACCCAAATACACACACGTCGAAGTTGGTTTTCCGAGTAAAAGAGAAGAGTTGCTGATGGCCTTTGCCGAAGAGCCGGAAAGGCCAACACAGACCGTATACGGATGGGTGCCTGTACAGACGGTGACGAACGTGCTGGCGAAGCATGGTGGTATTGTTGATGGTGAAGTGCCGTACGGTGTTGCGCCCATCCCTGCAAACTTTGTTGCTGACGAGTAGCTGACATTTAGTTGACAAGCTAATCCTTGACTTACGCCCACCAGGGTGCTATATTATAGGTGTAAGGAGAAAGAAATGGGTTATCGTTCCGAAGTTGTCTTGTATGTTGGTCCCGAAGTTATGCCTCAGTTTATGGTCACTATGGCTAAGTCGCCACAAGCGCGTGAGTTGTGCTTTGCTGACGCCGATCAGACGGTAAAGGATTATCAGGGCGAAAAGGGTTCGTTTCTTTTCAAGTGGAACTGGCTCAAGTGGTATGAGTCTTATGAGTGTGTTCAAGCCCTGACCGACTTTATGGACTGGTGCGACGGCGAGGATATTCCTGTGGGAATGAAAGACGAAGAAGGGAAGGAAAAGACAGCCCACGGAGAAACATTTTACAAGTTCATTCGCATCGGTGAAGAAATGGATGATAATGAATCGCGCGGAGATGCGATGTGGGGCGATATTTGCATTAATAGGAGTATTGAGTTTTGAGTTTCAACAAGGGTGATAAAGTAGTGATGCGCTGGCGTCCGAGGTTTGATGTGCCGATTTCAACGTGGGGGCAGATGAAGCCCACGCGCGGCGTGATTGTGGGCACCAACGAGTCAAAGGTTTTAGTAAGGTTGGTCAACGGCGATCACGTTGTGCATAACGAAGAAGAAACAGAACAATGGGCAACAGTGGAGAGAGAAGGCCGATTTTCACGATTTGTTGGCGTGATCGCGCCATTTTTTTCCCGCTAAAATTTTCCTTTTGACAAACGCCTGACAAGCGCAACCTTGACGACACCATCAAATGCGGGTATATTAGTAGTATGAAGATGACAATAGTTATAGACTCCGAGGATATCCAAGGCATCGAAGCCGCATATTCTATCGCGTCCTTGATGAAGAAAAAGTACGTTCGACAAGGGTATGACAACTACGTGCCGCCCAAAGAATCGTTTGGGAAGATTGAATACATCAAGCTCCTTCGCAAGTACGTGAGAGAGCAAGTAGAGGCACTCAACAACCCGGACAACGAGTTGGTTGTTCACGTCGATAACATGTACTCACTTCGCAATACAAAGAAGTTTGCTGACCGCATTTTTAATGGCGAACGATGACCAAACGAATAAATATCGGCGATCTGGTGAAGATGAAAACCCACGATACGGGATTTGTCGGCATTGTGCTGGAGAGGCACCCCGAGACCATCTCTCCACACCCTGCGCAGTACGGCATAGTATGGTTCGGGGGCTCTGGTAAGATTGACTGGGAACCCGAGGGTTGGCTGGAACTCTTGACAACTGCTTAACAGCCTAAACCTTGACATTTCTTGTTGGCGCGACTATAATACTATATAGAGAAAGGAGAAATCTATGACCACTTTTGCAATCGTTCGACCCGAGGACGAAGACACTAAAGAACCAACCCCGATGGAAAAGGCTACTCAAAACCTTGAGGCACTGATCACTGCACTGATGACCGAAGCCACACTTCGCGATGACGAACAATTCAAGGGTGAACATGAGGTCTTCAGGACTGTGCTTTGCGCTCTATATTCGCCTGCGGAGGCCTGATGAGCCACCCCATTGCAGTCAGAGTGCCACCATTTCTTTATAATGCACGTGATGGCAAACGCTATGCTATATCTGGCGAACACTGGATTGAAGTTCCGCTCAGTACAATGTTCTCAGACCTTCCGAAGTATATGGTCTGGGATGCCGCAGAACCTCTTCCAGTGACCGAGGCGCGCTCCTGGCCAGTGGAAGGCTCCAAGGGCAACGTATATACCGTGAAGTGCCTTCAAAACGATGTCTGGACCTGCACGTGTCCAGGGTTTGGCTGGCGACGTAAGTGCAAGCATATCAAGGCCACAAAAAGTGAAGCCGGGTGATCTTGTCAAGCGTCGAGGGTGTGAATGGTATGCAATCATCTTGAGTGTTAAGCCTGAAGAGAGCAGCCCAAGAGAACGAGGGTACGCAAAACTTTATTGGATCGATGAACCTCCGATAGATGCTGTAGACCAGTGCCATACCTCGCTTCTTGAAGTTATCAGCGCGTCTTGACATTCTCCTGACATTTGAAGCCTTGACAACCGCCTCATCCGGTGCTATATTATAAGGGTAAGAAGGAGATATCATTATGTCATGGTCTGGTACCGTAACCTGCTCGCACTGTTATACAAAAGGTCACAACAAGCGCAAGTGCCCTAAACTGACCGAGGATATTCTTAACGCCTATCAGCACTATACACGTGCTGCAAAGCGCCACGAAGAGGTAGGCGACATCGAGCACTCTGAGCATTATGCGAGGTCAGCAGAAGACCGCCGCGCTAAGTATATCAAGCGTACCAAGATCGATCCCGCAACCGGTGAGAAGGTCAAGAACAAGACGGCAAAAGCCGAACGCTTGAAGAGTATGAGGTGTGGGTACTGCAACGAACGCGGCCATACTCGGCGCACGTGCAAAACCGTTAAGGTTGATAAGATGGTGTTCGTCGAACAGTCCCGCCGTGCCCGCATCGCGGCACTGGAGAGCGCAAGAGAGGTGGGTATCGGCGTGGGATCTCTGATTCCGATGCGTGTCTATGGCTATCACGGCCCTAGGGATGAACAGCAGTATGGATACTATCTTTCACTTCGCTATGTAAAGGGAATCGATTGGAAGGCCGTTGACTCTTCAATGCCTGCCTTGTATGCGCTTCATATCGAAGCCAGCAAGCTGGGATCCAGTCGCCAGGCGCGCCACAGTGGTCGCGATCAGGTCAAGAAGATGGCCACCGCATACGAAGAGGCAGTTACCTACAACCAATCTCTATCCGAACCCTTGGAAGCGCCCCCTCGGTCCCTCATTCCTGCACTGGACCCTCCGGCCGGCTGGTTGGACTGTGAGCCATCCACCATTGACGTGGCTGCTTCCTTCCCGACCAAGGGCAATAGGACCGCCAAGGGGCGCGCCTATCGCTTCTATCGCCCGAACGAAGACATGTCTCAAGTTATTCGAGATCTGGGCCTGGACGACAATTGGCCCGGACACTTCCTGAGTTAATTAACTCTCTTTACATTTGCTTAACAAGAAAATACTTGACCTAAAGACCTTATGATGCTATATTTATAGAGTAAGGCAAAGAACTCACCTCCTTCGGAGAACACAATGACTATCGATTTCGCAACATTCCTGACCGTCGCCCCTCACGTCCTTAACTCGCGCCTTCCGGTGCTGGTCCGTGGAAAGCACGGTGTTGGAAAGTCTCAAGTGGTCTATCAGATCGCAGAGTCTCGCGAGCTTCCGGTGATTGAGCGTCGTGCTTCACAGATGACTGAGGGTGACTTGCTTGGTCTCCCCGACACCGCAGACACACAGATTAATGGCCGCAAGGCGACCACTTGGAACGCTCCAGACTGGCTTGTAACCGCTTGTGAGCAGCCCGTGCTCCTCTTCCTCGATGAGGTGGACCGCGCGACGATGGAGGTGCGTCAGGGCCTATTCGAGCTTACCGATAGCCGCAAGCTGAACGGTTGGCACCTTCACCCGGAGACGTTGATCGTTGCTGCCGTCAACGGTGGCGAGCATGGCGCTCAGTACCAGGTCGGTGAGATGGATCCGGCAGAGCTTGACCGCTGGACCGTCTTCGATGTGGAGCCTTCTACCGAGGATTGGCTGAAGTGGGCTAAGGAGCGCGTCCCTACTGTCGTCTGGGACTTCATTAACCACAATCGTCAGCACCTGGAGCACTCTGGTGACTTCGAGCCTAACAAGGTTTACCCGTCCCGTCGCTCTTGGGATCGCTACTGCACGACTGCTGTGGCCGCAAGTGTGTTTGGAGAGGATGGAGATCTGGATATGTTGTTCAACCTGGCTACGGCGTTTCTTGGCTTTGAAGCTGCTGTTTCGCTGCGTGACTTCGTTGAGAAGTACGAGTGGCAGGTGTCGATTGAGGATATCCTTGATTGCGGTGATTTCTCTAAGACTGAGAACTGGGGCATTAATGACCATGCCGCAATGATCGAAAAGTTTGATGCATCGGATGTGTTCAAGCCAGATCTCACCGAGAAGCAGATTGCTAACCTCGCTGAATACTTTGTTGCACTCCCCTCTGAGGTGGCGATGAAGCTGTGGAGTGTCCTTGGGGACACCGACAACATCAACAATGTGGTTGCGCTCCACAAGGCAGAGACCACCGACGGCCGCAGGGTTAGCGATCACCTTGTTGAGATCCTTGGTGGGGGCGATGAATAATGTCCACGAACCTCCGTACGCCGCGCATTGGAGACATTGTGCGACTATCGGCACCGGCTAGCATTGGTCGCGATGTTATGAGCACCCACGGCGTTGGAATCGTCAATAGTATCAATGACCCCGAAGGTCGCAGACGTGAGTATGAAGTTAAGTGGTTAAAAAGCGAAGAAAGGATGCGGTTTAATGCGGAAGATCTCATCATCGTCTCAAACGTGGACTGATCGCCTCAAAGTCGGAGATCTGGTGCTCTGCTTGCGCGACGGTACGCCGGCTATCATTCTTGAAAAGGAAGAGACTGCGCGCGCAAAATATGGTGACCTTGTTAACAAAAGATACAGGTTTAAGCTATATATCGATGGAGACAAGGGCTGGTTGGGTGAAGTTCAGTTTCGAGCCAACTACAAACTTCCTTGACATTCCCTTGACAACTTAAACCTTGACGACAGCCCTCTTTAGTGCTATATTATAAGGGTAAGGAGATAGAACATGGTAGACAACGACAGCAAGCCCGCATCCGACTTTGACCTTCCGGTTGTCGATGCGGAGATCAACGCGGAGAACACCAAACCATTCAACCTGAACATGCACACCGCTCGCCTGCTTATGCGCGAGCCATTCTTTGCTGGCCTCTCACGTCGCATTGACAAAATCTCTACTACTGCGATCCCGACTGCTGGTGTGCGCGTCAACCCTGATTCAGCACAGTTTGAGTTGATGTATAATCCTGAGTTTATGGCTCAACTGAGTGACACCCACAAGCTGGGTGTACTAAAGCACGAGTTCTATCACCTGATCTTTGAGCACGTGACTAACCGCAAGCCTGCCGATGGCCTCAAGCGGATTGACAATATCGCGATGGATCTTGCTATTAACTGCCACATTGCAAACGAGCTTCCAGGCGAGAACAACCCAGGTCCAACCATTGGAAAGGAGCCTATGAAGGCCTGCATCCCTGGCGAGGGTATGTTTAAGGAGCTTCCATCGTTCAAGTCTTACGAGTGGTATCTTGAAGCACTCAAGAAGATGCAAGAAGAGAACGAAGACGGCGATGGCGACGGTGAAGGTGGCGATCCATTTGGTGATGCTGATAGTTTCGATGATCACGATGGGTTTGGCGAGTCCGATGGCACCACTCAAGAGATTGCAAAGGAACGTCTCAAGGAAGCCATCAAGAAGGCCGCAGAGGAGGCTGAGAAGTCCCGTAACTGGGGATCCGTGTCTGCCTCTATGCGCCAAGAGATAATGGATAGAATCGCAACCAAGGTCGATTGGCGCAAGGTTTTGCGGTACTTCGTGAAGACCTCCCAGCGTTCCGACAAGCGCAGCACTCCTCGACGCATCAATAAGCGTTATCCTCGCATCCATCCAGGTAAGCGAGTCCGCCGGCACGCTAAGATCGCGATCTCCATCGACCAGTCAGGATCTGTGGATGATGCTATGCTGGCCGCGTTCTTCTCTGAGTTGAACAAGCTGGCCGAGATTGCTGAGTTTACCGTGATCCCCTTTGATACTGAGGTAGCCAAAGATAAGATCTACGTTTGGAAGAAGGGTCAGAGCAAGAAGACCGAGCGCGTGTTGACCGGCGGAACATGTTTTAATGCCCCCACTAAGTATGTTAATGAGCAAAACTTTGATGGTCACATCATCTTGACTGATCTGTGTGCTCCAAAGCCGATCCCAAGCAAGTGCCAGCGTATGTGGATGACAACCAAGAATCATGCAGCGCGCCCATACTTCCAGACCCAAGAGCGCGTCATTGCTATCGATGTCTGACATCCTCTTGACAACTTTGCTGTTGACATCGTATGCCCACGATGCTATATTATAGGGGTAAGAAGGAGAAAGCTAAATGCAGTCACTTGGAGTCTATGGTCGCCCTCGCACAAACGCCAAGGTCATCGAAGCGTGGCAAAGAGGCGTAAGTGCCCGGAATCACAAGCATACTTTGACCTCTATCACGTTGCCGGATGGCCGCTCTGAGTTGTATAGCTACGATCTAAAGATCGGTGAGCGCAGCGCAGGCGGAGTTATGATTATCGCAGACTTCACAGCACCGGCAAAGGCCTTTCGCTCAATGACAACTTCTTGTCACGTGAATCTCGCCAAGTACAAGACTGGCAATCCTATCATCATGCACCCGAAGGTGTGGGATGCTTCAAAGTTTAATGAAGACAAGCCTTTCTGATGCCCAAGTTTAAAGCCGGCGATCTGGTCCGAATCAGCGAAACCACGCACGATCCACAGATCCCAGACCATCGCATTGCGCTTGTTCTTGGAGAGCACGAAACCAGCAAATCGTATACAAAAATATACACCGTTCAAATGGTGGGCAGTAAAAACACGATAAGGCTACACGAAATGTTCCTTGAACCTCTTGACATTCCTTTGACATCTTAAACCTTGACTTTTACCCGCTCCGGTGTTATATTATATGTATAGAAAGGAGAAAGCATGAATCGCAACTGGATGTTTGGTTCTATGATTTTGGTCGATATAACTTGTTGGGGAGGATTAATCTTCTTCGGTATTCACTGGGCTAACTGCCCCTTCGCTGGATGGCACTTTTAATATGTCTGATATTCTTAACATTCGAGTCACCGAGCGCGAGCTTGAACTGATTATGGATCTACTTCACGAAGCTGGTGATCGTGTTGATGCCGATGGCCAGCCGGCCATTGAGATTTGCCACGATCTGATGGAGCAGTCCGGCCAAGCCGCTGAAGAGTGTTCCGCCGCCGCAGCCGCTTGGCGTACTGCCGAGAATCACACGTTCACGGCGACCGAGCAAAGTTTTATTCAAGCTGGGATCGAGGCTCGCGAGCAAGCGAAAGCATCTAGCCGCGCCTGCGAACGCCGGGACTTCAACTTAAAGGGCCCTGACAAAAAGTTGTCAGCCCAGCAACAGGTTGATGTGTGGGCAAAGCCAAACAACGACCCGGCAGACTGGTAAGTATATGAAACTACTAGCTTTTTTAGCGATTCTTTCTACTCCTGGTTCTGGTTCGGTGTTCGATCCAACAACCGAGCCGGTAAGAGTGCCCATTGTTCTTGACGCTTCCTTGACAGGAAATCCATTGACAGCAGAGCGAAAATAGGCTATATTATAAGTATAGAAAGGAGATAGTTCTATGATTGAAGTCGGAAGCGTAGTAAAGAGCAAGTACCGTATGGAGAATCATACTGCCCGCTTGGGTCTTGTGATGAAGTTGGCTGGCAAGCTAGCCCAAATCTACTGGCCACACAGCCAGTCAGCAGGTTGGGTCAAGTGCGAAGACATGATGGTGGTGGCCAAGTGAAGGTTCAGAATGCAATCAAGAAAGTCAAATCCCACTTCAAGAAGCAAGGCATTGATATTGAGGTAGAGCTTGTTGGTCACCGCTGGACCTTTGTGCATAACGGCTATGTCGGCTCGTTCTTAGCCAATGGTCGGTGCACCGATGAGGATCAGATGGACGCCGACGCCCACAACTTCCACGTGCGTCGAGCCAATGACCACTCCGATCTGATGACTGACTATCACGCCGGCTCCTTCCGCGACAACATCACACAAGTTTGTCATTCGCTCTTGCCACCTCCATCAAAGTTTAAGATTGGCCAACTAGTTCGCGGCAAGGATAGCAAGCGCGCGATACGTCAGGCTTTTGCCGGCGCAACCGGAATGGTGGTGGCCGCGCGAAAAGGCGGCTATGTGCAAGTTGAGTGGATCAGCAAGGGCGCGCCAAAACAGCAACCAAACTGTCGCACCTCCTATAGTGAAAGGGATCTTATCTTGTTGTCTTGACATTCTCTTGACACGATTTGCCTTGACGGAGGCCTCTCAGGGGGTTATATTATATATATAGAAAGGAGAAAGAACTATGTGGGAAGTCTATCATGAAGCCGACCAGCAATGGCCCTATGGGATTCGTCGCCAGCGGTGCGGTACCAAGACAAAAGCCTATGCAACTGCGCTATCAGAGTCCGCGCAGACTGGTGGGTTCGTCGCTGTTCACCGCAACGGCATCGAGATCGCATCCTTCCTTCATGGTAAACTTGTCCGCGAGTGCTGACATTCTCTTGACAACTTTGTTGTTGACTTTGCCCCACTCTTCTGGTATAATGGTTATACCAAGTAAGGAGATCCACTATGATTTATGAAGACTTCTGCCGGCTGAACGCTCGGCTAGCAACACTCAACACTCAGGCTGATGCAGCTTTGGCTGATGGAGATCGCGCGACTTACCAGAAGATAGTTGATCAGATGATCGATCTTGAGAACGCGCACCTTGACGCCGGCGGCGAGCTTCCTCCACCAGCTTATAAGTGCTAACATTCTCTTGACAACTTAGTTGTTGACTTCCCCCCATTTTTGTTGTATAATGTGTATACCAAGTAAGGAGATCCACTATGACCGACGCCGCAATGACCTTCAAGCCCGACCCGATGATCAACAACATCGAGGTGGTATCAAGTCGCAAGAAGACTTATAAGCCCGCGCCCAAGCCACCCACGCGCAAGCAACTCACCGGCTGGACCGTTGAGCAAGTTGGACCGCGCATGTGGCGTGTATTCCGCAACTCCACCACTCAGGGCAAGCAAGCGGTCCTCGACTTCGACAATCGACTTGCCGCGCAAGGTTTTGCTGATGGCTGCAATGCAGAACACAAGAGCCCCACAAAGATGAGCGCAGCCAGCCTTCGCAACAAGGCCAAGGAGCACCTGACCGACGAAGAGAAGGCGGACCTTGCTGCACTCCAAGATGGCGAGGGCATTTAAGATGGCAGCGTCAAAGTATTATGTATCAAAGACAGAAGTTAAGATTGTCAACGGAAGGCTGGAGGCCACAGAAACAATATTGACAAAGCCCAGCTCATATGACGCAACACACGAAGGGGCCAGACGCTTTCGCGCCCTCGGTGAAGAGCACGTGCATGTATGCAAACACGTAGCCAAGCGTTTTAGACAGTTGATGCGAGAGCAGAACAAGAGACGCAAAGAAAATCCCTTGACCGTCGCTGACATTGCACAGATGACGGAGCAAGCGAGACAGATGGAAGACGGAAAATAATACATTAACAATTAATAAAGGAGGTTAAAAGTATTATGGATATTACATTATGGGATGTAGCTTGGTTTGCAGCAGTAGCTGGAGTCGTGTTTAGCGGTGCATGCTTAATGGTCGATATGGCTATTGTAAAGCGTCAGCTTGCGCGGATTGATACGAAGTGTTTCGATCCGGAGAGTTGATAAAGAGAAAAGAAACACAATACGCTCACGGTCTGTGTATGATTATCGGCGAGGATAATGATAACTACAGAATATATAACCTTTCACTTAAATCTATTAGAGTAGTAGCTAAGGTAGTTATGGAAAGTCTATATGAACGTATTAATGTTAACAGTGTCTAGGGGTAGTGTTAAATGTTATAGTTATTGTGATGGTAAAGTGTTTTCTTTTATAGTGATGACTTTGTGTGACGTGTATGTGCTGGTTAGGCTTAGTATATACACGCACACACTGTCATTGTCAAGGTGTGTATCACGTGTTATAGCATAAGCTAGTAGTATCAAGGAGTTACACTATGCTTGTTTCATTAGCAATAACAGTCACTTATGAGTTTTGCATTTACTTGACAAGATACACTTGACATAGACCGCTGCACGTGGTATATTATAGTATAAGCTGGAGAGATAGAAAAGATGATGCCCAAGTTCGATGATGTTGCAAGCTGCGCCCTAGTTTTGTATGCGATTTTCTTTATGATGCGCATTTGACCCGATTTTAAAACCTCAACGATTTCAACTACTTAATTAACGTTCGCCTTAAGGGGAGAGGAAAAATGGAAACCATTCACACCATCGACACACCAGAGCTTACTGCAAAGCTAAACAAAAGCGAGATAGATATGCTGCACTTCATCGAAGGCTGGCTGCCAACGCTATCTAACTGGAGTGTGCGAGAGCTATCACTAAAGAATCATTTAGATATGGTGCAAGGCCAGGAAGCGTCAGAGATGCTCATCCTTCACGGATTGCTTGAGCGTGCGACAGCAGACCTTGACGGCCCACGTGTGTCAGTCACTGACGCTGGTGCAAAGTGGTTGCGCGCGAACAGTGATACAATATATTCTCTTCACCTTATGTTAGATACAGATCAGTATGAAGACAGCGAGACTGCGACTGCCTGATGAGCAAGAGATGCCGGAGACTATACAAAGTAAAAGAAGTTACTGCATCAGTTATGTATTGGTCTATCATTAATGTTGCAATCCTTTTATATGTTATATCCTGTGACAGACATAACAGTGCACGTAACCTTAAAGACTAAACAGTTTAACTGTTAACGTGGCAGGGGTACCCCCCTACCCCCCTCCTACCGGGATGTATGTCTCATGATGTGACCGGTAGTGTGAGAGAGGGCTAAGGACGTTTTCGATCTGCGCCTAAAAAATTGAAATATGCAACCACACCGAACTCACATTTAAAGCCGGTACCCCTACATATAGGTGAGGGCAATATGAGTGGCTTTGTGGGAAAGGATGAAGGACTTCTTCGAAGAACCGCCTGAGCATATGCTTAAGGTAGGTGATCTAGTGACGTGCACGTGCCATGGCGGCGTGGCAGTCATCGTGCACCTATATGACGATGAAGACGCAGCCCCAATGAATATGGCGAAGATATGGTGGATATCAAAACCAAACCCTATGCAGACGCGAGTGTGGATGCATACGATCAAGAGACTATCAAAGTACCCGCCAAAATATCCGTTGCCAATCGAGCGCTATGAACCGATCGATAAAGATTAAGAGGGGAGCTTAAAAAAATACCCAGAAAAAAAACACAGATATTTAGTATATGGCAGATTCACAGAATAAGTTTGAATTCGTGACCGGAGATTTGGTGATATTTACAGGATATAGATATACACCAGATTTTATATACACACAAAACGAGATGCCGTACCTAGGAATCGTGGTGGGTGCAGGACGCTCCCCCGCGGGTGAAGGAATGTATAGTGTATATTGGTTCAAGACGAGGCGTGTTACGTCGACTGTGGCCGGGCATCTGGAGCTAGCTTATGTGATCGATCCGAAGAATAAGGGCGAATGAGTGCGGCCATTCCCCCGACTCTGACTATTTATATACGAGCGAATGGAGTGCGATATGCTTTTGGTATCACCTGATATAATCCACAGCCTTGTGATGGAAGAGTTAACTAAATCCGATAAAGATGAGATTAAGCGGATGGTATCTGATGAGTTGGATAAGAACCTTGCTAAAGAGTTAAAGAAAGCTCTTGAAGAAGAGCTGCCAAAGGCGCTAGCTGCCAAGGCCACCAAAGAAGAGATTGGCGACATTACCAAAAAGGTCCTCAAGAAGCTTTATAAAGATCTATCCCTCCAACATCCATATATCATCGATCGTATCAAAATTTAATATCGATTATAGTTAGTGTGTGAAGGGAACTGCACGAAACATAATTTTTAGTGTGGGTGATATCTTGCACGATGAGTCGCTTGGAGATGTGGGAATCTTATTGGAGCGTCATGACGGTGAGTCGTCGTATACGACTTCTAGTGGTGGCCATCTCAATAGTGTTCCTGTGTGGCGGACTTGGTGGATAAGTTCCGGTGAGCAATATTATAGTGAGTTTGGATTGCAAAATCTTGTGCATTTAAGTGTTTTCGTGCGACACTCTGTGAGTGAAGTGCCTGACTTGCCGGCAAATGTGCTTTAATGTGGTTGCAAAAATAGGAAAAATTTAGGAAAAATCTGCGGCTTCGCTGGATCGGACGTAGTTATTTTGTGAAGAAATTTTTTTCGAGTTTGGGGTTGGTGCTCGATATCGCTTGCGGAATTGCATTCTTTGCCAACATTGGAATGCTGATGTATGCAAACTTTAACGACTTATATGAACTTCAAATGTTGTCAATCCTTAATATGATGATGCTGAGTTTTGCTCTACTAAGGGATAGAAACAAATGAACAACATATTTATTACTGGAATGTTTCGTCACTGCGCGCTATTATTGATATCCGTATTTGGTATGCTTTCGTGCAATTACGAATATGGGTTCATTAAACCTGGAGAGAAGGAATATATCTACGTATACGACACTGCTGTCCAAACCGTTGAAGTCGAAGTCGAAGTTCCGGTTGAGGTAGAAGTTGAAGTTGAGGTGCCCGTTGAGGTGCCTGTTTATATTGAGACTGTGGTGGAAGGGGAGCCAGGCGAGATATGGATTGATTCATTCACGCAACCAAGCTCAGTTGAGGGTGTCGACATCTTATGGATTATTGACACTTCTGGTTCAATGTGGCGTTATGAGCCGCAGCTATTGCTTGGTATTGAGGCGATGATAACAGCCCTCCCTGTTTCAGATTGGCGTTTGGTCATGTTTTCAAATGATCCTAGTCCGGCAGTTAGCGAGGCTCAATTTCCATTAATTCCGGGTGACGGGATTACAGAAGCCACCACAATGTTTCATGCAATGGGTACCGGTGGTCGCGAGCAAGGCTTTCAAGCAGCTTACGATTATATCACGTCTAATCCATATGCGGTTACTTGGATGAGGCACGATGCTGCGTTGTTAATTGTGTTTGTTTCTGATGAAGAAGAACAAAGTGGATATCCGATGGCTAGTGTTACAGATTTTACAAATTGGTATTCTGCTCAGCGCGGAGGAAATGTATTTCTCGCGAGCATTGTCACGCAAGACCCCACAGTTTCTTTATGTGATTGGACTGTTTCAACACTTGATGTAGGAGACCGTTATATGGAAGCCACTAACCACTTTGGAGGAGTTGTCATTGATAT
>Ga0209756_1003020_pt1 | contig 13970 bp, 19 predicted proteins | sample ETNvirenome_6_85_FD_184071 | JGI IMG/M metagenome (GOLD analysis project Ga0209756, IMG submission 184071) | Marine viral communities from the Pacific Ocean - ETNP_6_85 (SPAdes) (version 3) | ecosystem: Environmental > Aquatic > Marine > Oceanic | place: Pacific Ocean | collected 2013-06-19
TTGGTTCTTATTTAGCAACAGCAGTTGCAACAACAGTTAATACAGTAGGTCAACCCTCAACAGAAACTCAATATAATTCGTTAACGGTGCCCCTTGTTTCAAACGCAAGTAGCTCGGCTAACGGTGGTGGTTTTCAATGTACAATTGGACCAATTAATGTTAAAGAATAATTATGGCTGGATATACACTCTCAGAATTAGAAGCTGACATTAGAAGTTATACTGAAGTAGACAGTACTGTTTTCAGTGGTGCTACTCTAGGCAAATTTATAGAAAATGCAGAATATAGAATTTTTTATGATGTTCCTATGGATTCAGATAGAGTTGAATATGAAGGAACACTAGCTGCAGATGTTCAAACTGTTAGAGTTCCTGCAGGTATGGTTTTTGTAAGAGGTGTTGAAGTTTTTAATTCTACTTCTTCGAGAACAGGTAGAACATATTGGCTTCAAAAAAGAGACAGAACTTTTATAAGTGAATATGTGGGAGAATTAACTGGTCCTGAAGGTGGATCTACAGGGCAAGATACTACAGGGTTACCTAAGTATTATGCTATGTTTGGGGGAGCGACTGGAACTGCCTCAACTACTTCAGGAAATATTATAATGGCTCCTACACCTGATGCTAATTATTTAATAAATATACATGGAAATATAGTGCCAACAGGATTAGGGACTAATACTTCTGGGACTTATATAAGTAAATACTTCCCACAAGGGCTACTTTATGCTTCCCTGGTGGAAGCTTATGGATTTTTAAAAGGTCCTCAAGATATGTTGACATTATATGAACAAAAGTATAAACAAGAACTAAGTAAATTTGCAAGTGTGCAAATTGGGAGACGGAGAAGAGACGATTACACAGATGGTACTGTTCGTATACCGATCGAATCACCGCCTCAGTAACTAGGAGATAAACATTATGGCAATAACATCGGCAATTTGTAATAGTTTTAAACAAGAAATATTAGAAGCGGAACATAATTTTACAGCTTCTACTGGAAACACTTTTAATTTAGCTTTATACACAAGTTCAGCGACTTTGGGAGCGAGTACAACAGCTTATTCGGCAACTGAAGAAATAACCAACACTTCCGGAACTGCTTATTCTGCAAAAGGAAAAGCATTAACAAGTGTTACACCTACTTTAGATTCTTCGACAGCGGTTTGTGATTTTGCAGATGTCTCTTGGACATCAGCTTCGTTCACAGCTAATGGATGTTTAATTTTTAATGATTCACATGCCACGGACGGAGCGGTTTGTGCAGTAGCTTTTGGTGGAGATAAAACAGTTTCTTCTGGAACTTTTACAATTCAGTTTCCTGCAGCAGCAGCAACTACAGCGATAATCAGGATAGCATAAGGAGGGCCTCCTTATGGCATCAATTTGGGGTGGTGATAGTCCTTCAGTAGCGTGGGGCCAAAACGCTTGGGCATCTAACACTATTACACAATCATTAACTGGTCAATCAACAACAGCTTCGGTAGGTTCAGTCACAGCTTTCAATGAAGAGGGTTGGGGACGACAAGAATGGGGAAACTCTGGTTGGGGTGTAGAATATGCAGTTCAATTATCTGGACTCGGTGCAACAAGTAACGTTGGTAGTATTACAGCTTCTCAAATTATTACAGCAGAACTTACTGCTCCTTCTGGTCTTACTTCTTCATTAGGATCTTTAACTTTAGATTTAACTTCAATTGCATCATTAACAGCACCAAGTCAAATGACCTCACAACTTGGGGACTTTGATAATGCCGGAACTTTAGTTGGTTGGGGTAGAAATGGTTGGGGCGAAGAACCATATGGAGATTCATTTAACAAATTAGTTCAACCAGCAGGATTAAGTGCAACCGCTTCGGTAGGGGCTATTGCACCAGCCGATGTAATGGGATTAACAGGCGTTAGTGCTACAACTTCAGTCGGTGCTATTGCACCAGCCGATGTAGTGGGATTAACAGGGGTTTCAGCAACTATTTCTGTAGGTTCGATTGGTCCTATAATTGTACTACCTTTAACAGGTATTGGTGCTACGGCTTCAGTGGGTGCTATTTCTCCTGCTGACGTAATGGGATTAACAGGCGTTAGTGCTACTATAAGCATTGGTACACCTACCATAACCCAAACTCAATTAGTTCCTCTTACAGGAATTGGAGCAACATCTTCAGTGGGTTCTATTTCTCCTACAGCAATGACTATAGGATTATCAACTGCAGGAGTTGGAACTACAGGAGTTGGAGCTATTTCTCCTACAGAAATGTCCATAGGATTGACAGGTTTATCTGCAACTGTTACTTTAGGTCAAATTGGTGGTCCAATAGCATGGCAAAAAGTCACTCCTACACAAGGTGGTAGTTGGAGTGAAAAAACAGCCACACAAGGCGGTAGTTGGAGTAAAGTTACACCACCATAATATATATTATTGACATTATATAAAAAACCAAATAAAAATGATTAATTAAGCAGGAGATAAATTATGGCATCAACTTATTCATCAGATCTCAAACTAGAACTTATGGCTACCGGTGAAAACGCTGGTACATGGGGAACAAAAACTAATACTAATTTAAACTTAATTCAACAATCTGTTGCAGGTTATCAAGCAATAGATGTAGCATCTGGTGATGTTACTCTTGTTATGACTGATGCAACTATTTCTAATGCAAGAAATATGACCCTAAAGTTGACTGGAACTCTTGCGGCAAACAGAACAGTAAATTTTCCAGCAAGTATAGAAAAAGTTTTTAACGTAATAGATGGAACTGATCACGCAGGATATACTTTAACTTTTAAAGTTACGAGCGCTAATGGTTTTTTATTATGCGAAGGCAATAATTATATCTGTCACTCTGATGGAACTAACATGGTTAAAGACCTTGAAACTAGAAATTGGAGAACTATAACTGCATCAGAAACCGTTCAATCAGGTGCCCAACTTTTTGTAGACACAAATGGTGGAGCAGTTACGGTAACGCTTCCAGCCTCTCCAGCAGATGGTGATATAGTAAATTTTGTAGATTCAAGATATACATTTGATTCTAACGCATTGACTGTTGGAAGAAATAGTTCTAAAATAGCAAACACAAGCGCCGATTTAGTAGTTAATACTGAGGGTGCAGCATTTGGATTGGTTTATTCTGGTTCAAATGTAGGATGGACTTACACGGAGAAATAATATGGCAAATTACGAAGCAACTAAATATAATTTTGATGGTTCAGACCTTACAGGTATCGAAGGAATTCCTACGGCAACTATTATTCCATGGTCTACTGGGTCAGTGCCAACAGGTTTCTTAGAATGTGCTGGAGCAGCAGTTTCAAGATCAACTTACTCTGCATTATTTGCAATTATAAGTACGACTTATGGAGCTGGTGATGGCGCATCAACTTTTAATTTACCTGATTTACAAAATAACGTAGCGGTTGGAAAATCTCCAGGAAAAGCTTTAGCTTCAACTGGTGGGGCAAACACAGTTACTTCTACTGGAAACGTTGGAGGTTCAACAGCGAATGCAACTCTAACGACAGCACAACTTGCTTCTCATGGTCACCCTTCAGCAATTTGGAGCGGAACAATTCCGGCACAAGGTAACCCACTATCTATGGCAGCACCAGGTAATTCGGGTACTGCTGGTTCTGGTCAAGGTCACTCTCACAACATGAGTGCAACCTTTGCAGGTGATGCTACTTCAGTATTACAACCGTATTTAACTATAATGTACGTAATTAAAACTTAAGGAGAAAACAAATGGCAACTAACGCAACCTGGACAATAGTATTTGACGATAAAATGGTCATTAAAAATTATGCAGAAGGCGCTGATGAAGGTGTTTCATATGTTATATCTGATGATTCTTTTTGGTCTGATTCTAAGTTTTCTAATATGTGGGCTATCCAATATGGCACATCTGTTACTTCAGATGAAGTAGAATACAGAGATGATACCCCTCATTCATCCTATGCTGATGCTAATATTGGGGACATTAGTCAATTTTCATCTAGATGGGATGCTACTCATTTAGCTAAATTACAAGCCGATTGGGATGCCGACAGTAGAGATGAATCTGAAAAAGGTGCAAGACCTACTTCATATACTTCTTAATTATTTCGACATCATTTTAAGTTGAAAAAAATATTGAATGAAAGTTATAAAAAATTTTTTAAAAAACGAAGAATTTAATTTAATAAAAAATATTGTTATGGGAAATAGTTTCCCTTATTTTTTTTCAAATCAAGTTGGTCATGAAAATGACAATAAAAATTTTTATTTTTATCATGCATTTTATAATGAAAATTTACCAGTAGGTAATTATTTTAATTTAATTAAACCCATCATAAATAAATTAAACATTTTATCTTTAATAAGAGCTAAAGTTAATTGTTTTCCAAAAAGTGAGAAATTAATAAAATATGATAAACATCGTGATTTTAATTTTAACCATAAAGGGGCTATTTATTATTTAAATACTTGTGACGGAGGAACCTACATAGGTGACAAATTTATACCCTCTATCGAAAATCAAATACTATTATTTGATTCAAGTACTCCTCATCAAAGCACAAATTGTACTGATGAAAAATGCAGATTTAATATAAATATAAATTACTTTTAATATTATCTTAACATCATCCAAGAAGTTAAAATATATTTTTCACCAGAAAGTGGTGGATTACCTCTATGTAAATAAGGAAAAGCTGCAGGCCAAATAACTATCCTACCTGTTTTAGGTTTTACTCTTTTTGAAAAATGTAAAAATTCTGTTTCTCCCCCTTCTTCTACATCATTTAAATATATAGAAAAAACAAAAGCACGAGGTTCATAATGATAACCTTTTTGATGTTCAATATGCCAAACATGATAACCTTCTGTTGGTAACGTTTTTTGAATTTTTAAAGATGTAAAATAAAATGGGACTCCATAAGCCTCCTGTGCTCCAGTATTTTCTGCGTAATGCTTCCAAGCTACCTCAAAATTTAAAATCACGGACTTTAATTGTTCCCACCATACATTTAAATTATGGGGGCCTGCAAAAAATTGTTGATCTTGTTTTTGTAAAATAGATGACTGTTCTGCAGCTATTCTATTTACTGTCTTATTAAATTTATTTTGATCTTCATACAATTTAATTGCGTTATTACATTCTTCTTTTGTAATGTAATTATCATACGTACCTATATGATTATTTATATTAACTGTTTTTTCCATTGAGTCCTTCTATTTTTTTTGAGTATTCAAAATGATTTTTTTCTTTCATATTAAATATTAAACTATATCTATTTTTTTCCCCATTATATACATCAAAACCATGAAATATTTCCGGTGGAAATATATAATAATCTCCTGGTTCAGGGGTTATTTTTAAATTTAATTCAGGTAATATTAAATCACATCCTTTTGTTAAATATAAAACGCCATGTAAACAGTGATGTGTGTGGTAATTTAAACTATCACCTTTTTTTATTTCATTGCCCCAAGCTGATTCAATAGTTTGTTTTTGTAAGAAATGTTGAAATATACCAGGATGTGTTGTTTGATGTGTATTTATTAAATAACTTATAAAATTAATAAAATCAGGTTTATCTATAAAATAATTCCAGTCGGTCATTCCTCCTTTTACATTAGTATAATTTTCCATTTTATCGCTTAAATTATTTTTAATATTAATTAAAAAATTATTTATAATTTCTGGGTAAGCATAGGTACCAAATATAATATTAACATGTCTAGTATAACTAACATTTAAACTATTTCTAGTTTCCTTTAATTTATTATTTTTGTCTATCAAACTGATCATATTTATGATGTGTATAAGGTCCATTTTTATTTACATAGTGAAAGAATACTTGAGCCAGACCTTCACCTTTATATATACCAGGTCGCCCATGCTCGTGATCATAACCGGCATATAAAACTGCATCACCTTCTTCTAATTCAAAAGAAGTTTTTTCAACAGTAATAGGCCAATTGTCATATTTTTTAATACATGCTGTGACAGAGATTTCACACGCAGGTTTATCTGTATGTTTTTTTAAATTTGCACCGAACACATAATATCTCCAATAAGCATAGGTTTGAAATAATTTTAAATTAGATTTTTCTTCTACTAAAGGTAATTTTGTATCTAAAAAACTTGTCATTAAAGGATCGTTCAACCATCCTGGAGAAAAAGACTGCCAATCTAATTGATAGTCTTTATTTAAGTCTAATCTGTTATAACAATATTTTTGAAGTATTTCTAATTCTTCTCTAGAAAAGAAACCTTTAATAAGTTTATAATTTACTGCAGCCATAAAACTATACTCTCCCTTGTTTTTCAGATTTAAAGGCATTTAATATTTTCTTATAATTGTCTAATTGAAAAATTTTTGAATCATAACCTTTTTGAAAAAAAGCTCTACCTGCTTTTCTATCTACTTGATGATTAGGAAAAGGATATTTAAAAAAAGGATTATTTATGTAAGCCTCGTCTGTGTATGGTTTTAAAATATTAATATCTATTATTTTTTTGTACACATCAAATCCAAAATTAGAACAGCCAATATTAAAATCATCAACTATTACATATCCTTTTTGAATATTTTTTAATTCATCCTCCAAAGGGTGATAATTACCCCAATGTGCATCTAAATAAAATAAAGTATTTTTTTCTTGATTAACTTTATTTACTAAATATTCACTAGATACTTCATAAATTTCTACATTTTTATATTGTTTCAATCTCATTTCAGCCAAATTAACGTAAACAGGATTTGTATCACACACAATAATTTTTATATCAGGATATCTGACTGCTAAAAATTCTGTGGTATCTCCTGTATTACAACCCGTTTCAATAATTAAATCTATAGTTGTGTTATCTATAATAGTACAAACGTCATATGCTTTGTGAATATCAAAACCAAATGGACCTCCCCCATCACTTAAATCTATTCCTAATCTTTTTATAGAATAAAATTGTTTTTTAAAATTTTCTATATTTTCTATCATTTACTGTAACCATGAAACTATACTATATCTTGTCCCTTTCGTAATCGGTTGAATACCATGAGGGTACATAAAATTACTTGGAAAAAATACAATTGAACCTTTACCAAGTTTTAATCTTTTAATTTCTTTTTTGCTTTGGTCTGTAAAAATTAAATCGCCACCTTCATAGTCATCATTTAAATTCATAATAATACTTAAATGTCTAGGTGAAGTATTATAATGATCTGTGTGTACCTCATACTTTTGTCCAGGTGAATATTTTAATAAATCAATTTGATTAATTTTAGAACTCATCATTGTAGGAAATTTTGCTTTGTAAAGAATATATATTCTTTCTATTTCTGTTTTTATATAATTCCAATAAAATAAATTTGTGGGTGTATCAAAATTTAATTGATAACCTTTTACATCTCTTATGTCTTTATGTAGACCGTTCCTAACTTTTAAATGTTCTTTAGCTTTATGATTAGTTAAAGGTATAATTTTATCTATAAATTCAGGACAAATTATATTTTTTATTTCAACAATGGTTTCTAAATGATCCATAATCTTTCTTTATATTTTATATATATAGCTTATATTTATGTTTTGTAAAGTTAATAAAGCATCATCAAAAGTTTCAACTATTGGATATCCTTTTAAATTAAAAGACGTATTAAGTAATATAGGAACTCTTGTTTTATCATAAAATAATTTTATAAGATCATAATAATGTGGATTCTGTTCTTTCTTTAAAGTTTGAAATCTACATGTATTATCAGCATGCACACATGCTGGCACTTCATCAATTGCTTTCTGTTTAGCATCAATTGCAAATGACATGTTTGGAGATTCATCTAAACCATGCATGTCTAAATAATCATTTCTATATTCATAAAGTATAGTAGCTGCTGTAGGCCTCCACCATTGTCTTCCTTTTACTTTATTAACTATTTCTTTTGCATTTTTATTTCTTGGATCAAATAACATAGAACGATTACCTAAAGCACGCGCTCCCCATTCAGAATGGTTTTGAAATATAACAACTAATTTTTGTTGTAATAGTAGATCAACAGCTTCTTCTTTTTTATAAATAATTTTCATAATATACAACAGCTCCCACAGCAGTTCCTCCATCATAGGGTATGGGGTCTATAAAAAAATTTAATTTTGGAAAGTGTTTTACAAGTTTAAAATTATTACTGCAGTTTAAATGATAGCCTCCAGATAATATAATATTTTTACAGTCGCTATAGGTTAATGCTTTTTCAATTAATTCTATTCTTTCCTGTAAAGTTTCTTCTTGTGCTTTGTGTGCAATTTCTAATATATCTTTATTTAGATTTGTTTTTTTATTTTTATAAGCTGCCATACCCATAAGCTGTCCTTCTTCAAAATCTTTAAAACCTGCTTTTTCTCGGAAGATAGTATATTTATGTCCACCTATACTTTTATTAGAAACTTTTATATCCGCCCCATCTTTTTTATCGGTTTTTTCCGCATATACAAAGTTATTAAAATGATCTAAACGTACATTTGAAGCGTGTTTGTAATGACATTTAATTTTATTTTTATTAATGCTAAATATAGATTCCATTGTTTGGAATCTAGAAAAATATCTTTCTCCTCCTCCGTCTGTTACTACAGCTGTAGCTTCTTTAAATTTACTAAAATAATAACCACAGCTAGCATGCAGTACGTGATGTTCATGATTTAAAAATAAAAATTTTTTAAACTTAACTTGTTTTAAAATATTATCTATAATATTTTTTTCCAGTAATAGTTCTTCTCTACCGTATGTAGCAATCACGACTCCATCAAATATAATATCTTTAAATTTTTTTAAAACTTTATACTGGTATGGGTTTGTATTAAAACGATCTATTGGAGGTATAAAATTTTTAATTTTATTAAACCGGTCTTCTTCATAATATTCTTTTAAAATACCATCTTCAAAATAAGCAAAAGAACAATTATGGGAAGTATTTATGCCTAATATTTTCTTCATTTTGTGTCTTTCATTCTATATTTATTTAATATATAAGATAAATTAGATATTTCAAAGGTTTTTTATGTTACAAAAAATAGGTTTTTTACCCGGGTTTAATAAACAAGTCACACCTACGGGAGCAGAAGCTCAGTGGCAAGAAGGTGAAAATGTGCGTTTTAGATATGGAACTCCAGAAAAAATTGGAGGATGGTCTCAATTAGGAGACAAAGCCTTAACAGGACCAGCTAGACAACTTCACCAAATGGTTAATAAAGAAGGTATTAAATACGCTATTATAGGAACGACTAGAATTTTATATGTTTATTCTGGAGGAGTTTATTATGATATTCATCCTTTAGTTAATCCCTCAGGCACAGCAATCACAAATGCATTTAGTACAACTAATGGGGATGCAACTGTTACTTTAACTTTTTCAACTGCTCATAATTTTAAAGCAGGAGATATAATTTTATTTGGGGATTCTTCTACTTTTAGTTCTATTACCGACTCTGTTTTTAATGCTGCTACTTTTTGCGATAAAAAATTTATGGTCGCTTCGGTCCCTACTACAACTACTCTTACATTTGAAGCAGGAGCCACGGAAACTGACTCAGGAGCCACAACTTCTGGAGACATAACTTATTATAGATATTACCACGTAGGTCCAGCTGAACAAGTTGGAGTATATGGATGGGGTATTTCTCAGTTTGGTGGTACCGTAACCAATCCTCAAACAACAACTTTAGACGGAGCCTTAGGAGATAATGTTTATGGAACTGGCGGATCAGGAACAAGCATTACTCTAGATTCAGTTACAGGATTTCCAACAACAGGTACAAATTATATTCAAGTAGGCACAGAAGAAATTTCTTACACAGGAGTTTCAGGAAGTGATCTAACAGGAATTAGTAGAGCGGCCAGAGGAACAACACGAGCTGCTCACTCGGATGGAGCAACGGTTACTGACTATAGTGACTATGCTGGATGGGGTCAAGCTGCAGCAACTACGGACAAAGTTGCAGAACCTGGTTTATGGTCCTTGGATAACTTAGGATCAAACCTTATTGCTTTAATTTGTAATAGTGCTGTATTTGAATGGGATGCAGATTTAACTAATGCTGTAGACACAAGAGCAACTATTGTCAGTGGTGCACCAACCGCGTCTAGAGATATGTTAGTCTCTACTCCGGATCGGCACTTAGTTTTATTAGGAACAGAAACTACGATTGGAACAACATCAAGTCAAGATGATATGTTTATAAGATTCTCTTCTCAAGAGGATATAACTGACTGGGCACCTACCGCACTCAATAGTGCTGGCACACAAAGACTGGCTGCCGGCTCACGGATCATGGGAGCTAAGCTCGGTAGAAATGCAATTTATGTATGGACCGATACTTCATTATTTACTATGAGATTTGTAGGAACTCCTTTTACCTTTGCATATGAACAAGTAGGCACAAACTGTGGATTGATTGGTAAGAATGCAGCCGTAGAAGTTGATGGTGCTGCGTACTGGATGTCTGATAATGGTTTCTTTAGATTTACTGGTAAACTAGAATCGATGGATTGTTTAGTGGAAGACTATGTTTATGATAATTTAAATACCACTTCTAATCAAATGATTTATTGTGGAATTAATAATTTGTTTGGAGAAGTAATGTGGTTCTATCCAACATCAGATTCCAATATTAATAACAGATGCGTGTTTTATAGTTATCTTGATTCCACACAAGAGAGACCTATTTGGTTTACAAATGCAAGTTCTATTTTTCCAAGAACAACTTGGATTGATTCAGCCATATTTGGTTTACCACATGCAACTTATTATGATGCCGACGCAGATACATCTTTTGATGTAACTGGAAATACTGATGGAACTACTATTTATTATGAGCATGAAACAGGGGTAAATTATGTTAAAGGAGGAACTACTTATGCTGTTCCTGCTAATATATTATCTGGAGATTTTGATATTACACAAGACCAACAACGAGGAATTACTTTTAGGGGAGATGGAGAATTTATTATGAGAGTAAGCCGATTTTTACCTGACTTTATTAGTCAAACTGGAACTACGAATGTTGAATTAGATTTAAGAAATTTTCCTAATCAAACAGCTGCTAGCTCGAGTTTAGGCCCTTTTGCTATTACTTCAAGCACCAATTATCAATCCTGTAGAGCTCGAGGTCGATCGGTGGCTGTTAAAATATCTAATACGGCTGTAGATTCTAATTGGAAAATGGGGACTTTTAGGTTAGATGTACATGCAGGAGGTCGGAGATAAAAAATGCCGTTTAAATCAGAAAAGCAAAGACGCTATATGCATGCTAACTTACCCGAGATCGCAAAGAGATGGGAAAGAGATTATGCAAGTGGTGGTATTGCTAGAGTAGGATACCAACAAGGTAATCAAGTGTTTCCTTTTAATACAAATCCAATTCACCCACCAACAGGAAGTGTTATACCTCCTGATATGGGTACTTATAATTATCAGCATCCTCGTGGGACTGATATAATAGGAATGGATGAAATGAATACATATGGTCAACTTCCTAGGGGTACTGATACAATAGGAATGAACGAAATGTTTTCTTACCCAAGAATTAAACCAGACTATAATTTTGGTCAAGACATTGATCAAACTTATAGGGAAGGAGATTTTAATGTAAGCCCTCAACAACTATCTTGGTATAACAAAATGTTTAATAAAGCCGGTCAAGGAATAACAGGACTTAAAAATCAAATGGGTAATATATTTACAGGAGCTAAAAATAAAGGTGGTGCATTAATGGGAAACATTATGGGAATGGCTACGGGTATTCCATTTCTAGGATCAATGCTGGGAAATATTAGACCCGACAATCCTTATGAAAAATTTCAAAAACAAATGTTTTCAGATATGTATGGTGGACATGATTTTGGAAACAAAGATCCTTTTGGAAAAAATGTTAGATCTTTGTTTGGTAACTACGATGTAATAGAACAAGCTGATAAATTTATGAATAGTAAACTTGGACAAAAACGTAATTTTGCAGAGGTTATGGCTGATGGAATAATTACTCAAGAGGAAATAGACAAATATGGTTTAGATCAAATGGGTAGTACTCAATTAAATAGATTAAAAACTTTAGCTGCAGCTAAGCAAAAAGCTACGAATTGGCGTGCTAACCGAGAGGACACTAGAAGAAAACACAGGGATGCAAACTTGATTACTTCTAAAATGACTCATGACGGTGGTGCTCAAACCTACACACCAATTACAAAACATCACGGAGATATAGCACATGGAGAAGGAGGAAGATTTGCAGCAGCGCCAAAAGCCAAACATCACGGAAATGTAGCACATGGACCTGGTGGAAGGTTTAATCAACCAGCTGCATCAAGCAGTAGTGGTCGAGATTATGGGCCTCATAGAAAAGCCGAAGGAGGCATCATAAGTCTATGGCCAAAATAGTACAATCATTAACCCGAGCCAGTGAACAATACAGAGAAGATGTAGCTCAATCTTTAGTTAGAGATTTAGATGCAGTGTTGGAGAAACTTAACACTACATTTCAAGAAGAACTTAAACAGGAGATAGAAGCTAGAAGTTTCTTTTTATATTAATGGCAGTAGTAAACCAATATAAATTTGTAGGAATAGATAATGACACTAGTAATGGGGAGTTAAATCCTTTTGGTAGTGGTAATCCTTTAGTGAGTGAAACATATGTTATTAAATCTATTTTAGTAACTTCGGCTGGTACACCTAGTCCTATTGTTACTAATAACGCTATTACAGCCATTAAATCAGCAGCTTTAACTGCGGATACTACTAAAGAATTATTAACCCAACCGTTAATAGTTGAGGGTGGAAAAACCCTTACAATTAAAGCAGGTAGCGCAGACTCATTTGACTTTGCTGTCAGCTATCTAAACATCAAGAAAGAGGTAACAACATAATGAGAACAATAGAACCAGACGAAATAATAACTACTATTTCTAATATCAAAACAGGAGAAACATATCAAACAGAAGAGGAATGGAAAGCAAAGGGTATTGATGAAAAAGACATTCGAAGAGATGTTAAAGTCATCATGCCAGCACTTGATTTGTTTGCAAAAACAAAGTAAAGTATAAGATCAGGAAATATACGCCTGCTTTTAACATTAAAACTAGACAAAATTATGGCATTATTTGAAGAAGAAAAATTTACAGACACATTAGAAACAGGCGCCCCTTCTATAAAATATGAAGGAAATGAAGGTCCTCAAGATCCGAGACAGCAGCAAATGCTGGCTCAATTAAAAGAAGAGTACATGCAATATGTATTTGAACAAAAAGAAATAGATCAACCTATTATGTCATTTGAAGAATGGTATCAAATGGTTTACGAAGCTAGCAAGATGGGTGTTCAAGCTCCTCAAGAAGAGATGGGGATGGAAGAAGAAATGATGATGAGAGAACCCGCAGCTTATGGTGGTATCATGGATAGTGATTCAGGAAGAAGAGCTTATGGTTTCGGAAGTTTCTTTAAAAAAATTACAAAGCCTTTTAAAAAAATTGCTAAGGGTGCAAAAAAATTAATTAAAAGTCCAATAGGTAAAATAGGAATTGGAGCGTTACTTGCTGGAGCACCAATAGGTACTGGAGCCTGGGGTACTTTGGGTAGAACCGCAGATACCGCTGGTTGGTTTGGTAAAGGAAGTGGAATAGGTGCTTTAAGAAATATGATGAGTGGCTCTACTTTAGCTAAGGACATTGGAAAAAAATTATTTGAAAAAGAAGGTGGTGGTTTGAGTCTTGCTAAACTTGGTATAGGTGCAGCAAGTGCATTACCATTATTAGGTATTGGAACTAAAGCTAAACAAGATCAAATGCCAGAAGGTTTTTCTGTAAGTGGTGACTGGGATGAAAATTTTAAAACAGCAGGAGGTTTTCCTGGAATGAGAAGAGCTATTGCTCGATCAAAAGACAAAGCAGAATTAGATGCTTTATCAGATAAGTTTGGTTTTACACCAGGACTTTTTGAAAAC
>Ga0209756_1003026_pt1 | contig 13961 bp, 19 predicted proteins | sample ETNvirenome_6_85_FD_184071 | JGI IMG/M metagenome (GOLD analysis project Ga0209756, IMG submission 184071) | Marine viral communities from the Pacific Ocean - ETNP_6_85 (SPAdes) (version 3) | ecosystem: Environmental > Aquatic > Marine > Oceanic | place: Pacific Ocean | collected 2013-06-19
ACTGAATGAATTCCTTTTCTCCTACTACATCTCGTCTATGTCCTTCTTCTATAGTATGAAACTCGTCTGATTTATGGATGATATGTAATAACCTATCTGGTTCTACTTTTGAATATATTAATTCCATATTACTTCTCCTTCAATCCATTCGTAAGTATATTTAATGCCAACTCGTAAAGATTGTGTCGGACACCAACCAAGTTTTTCTTTTATCAAAGTATTATCTGAATTTCTACCACGAACTCCAAGTTGTGGTACATCTATATTATTAATACTAACATCTTTTTCAGAAATATCTATAATCATTTGTGCAAAATCATTTATAGAAATAACTTCATCTGAACCAATATTAAGTGGTTCTTTACAATCTGATTCCATTAATCGTCTAATTCCTTCAACACACTCATCAATATAAAGAAATGAACGAGTTTGTTTTCCATCTCCATAAACTTCTATTTCTCCATTTGAATCTATAACCTTTCTACATAATGCCGCCGGGGCCTTCTCACGTCCACCTTGATATGTTCCTTCTGGTCCAAATATGTTATGAAATCTTGCTATTCTCACATCAAATTCATAATTTTTTGCATAAGCTAAAAATAACCTCTCACTAAACAGTTTTTCCCAACCATATTCTGAGTCGGGGTTTCCTGGATATGCCATATCTTCTCTCAACGCTGGAACATCTACTTTCAATTGATGATCCTCAGGATACATACAGGCAGAAGATGAATAAAACACTTTTTTAACTCCAAGTCGTTTCATAGAATCAACTATATTCAAATTAACCATTGCCGAATTATGCATTATATCTGAATCATTTTCTCCTGTAAAGATAAAATCAGCCCCGCCCATATCGGCTGCCAACTGATATATCTCATCAACTCCATCTACACAAACATCTACTAAATAGGCATCTCTTAAATCTCCTTTAATGAACTCATCAGCTTCCGTTTCACTAAACTCAGGATATTTTAGATCAACTCCTCGAACAAAATATCCCTCTTTTTTTAATCTTCTAACTAAATGTGAACCAATGAATCCACCTGCCCCACATACTAATGCCCGTTTCATATTATTTTCTCCACTTTCATTTCTTCTATAACACTATTATCAAGATATCTATCTTCATTCACAAATTTAAAATCGAAACCTCTGCCCCAATATCTCCGTCTTAACGCTTCAGCGTGATGGATAGCCACTTTATTTTTACATCCTATCAAATGATACCCATTGTGTTTTGAGATTTTAGAGTTCATACTTTCAAACTGCCAAGGTGTTAATCCATTAGGTAAATGTCTACATAAATAATCTCTATTCCAAATTGTCCACTCAGTAGTCATCCTAAATTCTGAATCTTGACTATATTCAATTATTTCATAATCATCTTGTATATCATAATTATCATGTTTTTTACCTTGTGGTACATTCGGATCACCAAGGATAGAATTTGTTAAACTCACCCTACCTACTTTATCTCTATCTAAATACTCTGAAAGTTTATCTACCACATCAAAATTTACATAATCAAGAATAAATTGATCTTCCATTGTATAAATAAAATAAGACTCATCGAGTGTTTCAAAAAATGTTCGTAAATCTTCAGAGTAATAAGAAGGTCCCTTTTGTTCTCCGAGAGATATAAAATCAAAATTCAATGGTAATTTTATCTGGGGTTCTTTATACCCAAGAAAAATAACTCTCTTATCACTTGACCAAAACTTATTAAATAGATAAGCAAATGGTCGTAGACAATGATGATACTCATCAGAAGTCGATATGTAAATATTTAGTTTATTATTCATTAATTATATCCAATATATACTTAACTCTTTTTTCAGAAGTATGGAAATCTAATAAATATTGATAACCATTATCTGATATACGTTTAATTTCTTCTTTATATTTTAAATAACTTCTTATCTTAGTTTCAAATTCATCTATATTTTCATATTTCACAATATTTTTACCATCAGTAAAATCATTGGGAAATTTAATATTATATGTTTGAGTCATTGCCATTGTCTTATTTGCCAATATTTCCCATAGTCTAGCACAACAATCACCACCACCCCATGCATCTATACCAATCCAAGATGAAGCCAATTTCTCTTTAAAAACTTCATAGGAAAGTCCCCTATCTAATACTACACTGTAACCCTCATCCTTTAACTTCCTACATACATTGAAAGTCTCTGCCCTTAAACCATCATTGAGATGACCGTATGAACAAAATATATCATATTTTTTTTCAACACTTCCATTAAAAAAATTTCTATCAACGGACCCAAAAAGTAAAGGAATAAGTCCTCTATCTATATCTTCATCATAACATTCTCTTTTAAAATACCATTTACTTTTTTCAAACATAGACTCGTTAATCCAAGGGTTTCCCCTGCGTCGAGAAAAATCTCCAGCTCGAGTAGCCGCTAATTGTCCTTTTTCAGTATACCCAGTATATGTCCATTCACTCCCATCAATAAAAACTGTTTTATCTATTTTATTAATTCTATCAAGTAAATGATATTTGGGACCTGGATACTCAGGGTGTACTCCATATCTATTTTCTCGAACTATTTTTCCCCAAATAACAAATATATAATCGGCATTCTTTGAATGTTCTATTATTTCTTCATCAGAATAAACATCCTCTTCTTTAATTCCATTACCTAAATCTGATGAATAAACATCAATATTATTTTTATATAAACCTTCAATAATTGTTTCTGCTAAATAATCTAATTTTTGTTTTGGTGGAATAACTACTATCTTCATTGTAATTGTCTTTGTCTCCATCCTTTCATATAATGAAAGTATTCGTTGTCATCTATATCTTCTTGTATGTAATTAAACTTTAAATTATGTTTCCATGCTACATAGTTAAAACTTATTTGGTCTCTCCTACTACCATATTTCATTTCAGTCCACCAATCTTCAGAATTAGTAATCACATCATCTTCATTATGTCGCCTAAATACTACGGTTGTTCTTGCCAAACCACTATTTTCAGGATATCCCTCTTTTCTGTATCTATCTACCTGAGAATGTATAATATTCATATTATCTTTATACTCTTTTTTAGGATTTTGATCACCCAACCATTGAATAAATTTTGCTTCTTCATAAACACATTTTCTTACATTTAAATTACCTGTTACAGTTCTACCACATAATTCGTGGTTCAATATAGCAAAATTAGCATCACCCAATAAACTATCAACTAACTTGGATGGATTCTTTGTTATCTTCACATCAACATCAATCCAAATACTCTCATCATATTCTTTCAGGTATCTATGTGGTAAAGTTTTATATCTTTTAGCACTCCGTGCCCCATCTGTATATAAAGGTGAAACTAATCTAATGTCCCAGATATCTGATTTAAAATCAATATTATCAGTAAATATAACAAAATCATATCCGCTTGGAACTACTTCTGGTTCAAACAAAAAATAATCCATATTGTTTTTGTGTGGGAATGTTGCGGTGTATATAACTTTTTTATTCATAAGTAAATAATAATTCTTTAGGTGTTTCTTCGATTGATAAAAGTATTTGATCCTTTTCAGATACTAATGGATTTTTTACAGGCCAGTCCAAATCTATACTATTCCACAAAATACCTTGTTGGTCATCTTGATAATAATATTCTGTACATTTATAATGAAATATTGCCTCTTCACTTAATACACAGAATCCATGTGCAAAACCTATTGGTATATAAAGAGATATATTATTCTTATCATTTAGTATTTTAGAATTAACTTGACCAAAGGTAGGTGAACCAATTCTTATATCAACAGATACATCCAATACTTCACCTTGTATACATCTTACCACTTTACCTTGAGGATATTCTAACTGATAATGTAGTCCCCTTAATACACCTTTATTAGATTTGGATATATTATCTTGAATAAAATTAAGATTAAGCCCGGCCTCTAAAAGATACTTGTTTGAATGAGACTCTAAAAAGTATCCTCTATCATCCTTATAAACATTTGGTTCAATTACATATAAACCATTTTCTTCATAAATTGTCATTTTCTACTCCACTAAATAAATGAAAATATACCTCTGACATGAGAATTAACCCAATCATATCTTTTTATAAAATATCTTATTTGATGTAAACTCATCCAAATGAAATTATCATTAATTATTTCAACTGGTTCATCAACCTCAATCAACATATTCAAATTTCTCTTGTTGTATAATCTACCACCATCTTCACATAACCAATTACGAAAATGAACTTTATGTTTTTCTGAATTTACAAAATAATCTAAGTAGTGTGGTGTATATCCTTTATGTGCTGCATTCATATTACTAAGAGTTGCCTGTAATGTTGGACTAAGTTGTACTAAATTTACATTACCAGGTTCAAATTTAGCTTCGAGTAAATAATGTGGTATTCCATTAAACCGCTTTCTAAGAATTCCTAATATACCACCATCAGTTGGTAATCCACCTTCTAATGGATTCTCTTTTCCAACCTGTTCTATAATTGGCTGACACCAACCACCTGTAGCTTCTCTTGTACTTGATGTAACCTCAACTCCCTTGACAGAAAAAAACTCTCCACTCTCATGAGAAATTTTATCCTTACTGACTGTCCATTTTTCACATTCATTTAAAGGTATTTCTCTAACAGTCATACTTGAACTATCTACTTGTTTTCTATACCATATTTTAATATAATCAATATTATGAAATGATGACCAATCTTTTAGAGATTCAAAATGAAACTCCAATATATCATCAGAAAGATTATGTTCCAATCCATTGATAGAATTTAAATAAAGATTAAGTTCGTCTTTATACACAACGAACCTCTGGAACATGAGTTATATATTCACCCTTAAACTCTTTTTCATTTTTACGGATATAATCTATAAAATTCCAAGCTCCAAGAAAAGCGTAATCATATTTAGTTATATCAATATCTTTCCTATCCACAACAGGTATATGACTACCAGGTGCAAGTAAGTTCTGTTTATCAGGTGTGGTGTCCGTAATACATTCCATTAACGAACTATCAATGCCACAATAATTAAAAACAATAGAAGATTTACAAGTTGCACCAATGGTCATAACCTTCTTACCATCAGATTTAGCCTTATGTAATATCTCTAACAAATCTTCTTTTGATTTTTCAACTCTTTTACCAAACTCTACATAAGTTTCAAAATCATTAAGACCAAATTCTTCTTCTCTTTTTAAATTATCAATTACAGAATCTTCTGGTGGATTATCACTTATCAATCTTGCAAATATTCTATTAGAACCACCGTGAACCTCTAAATTATCCACTCTACACAATTCCAAACCATGATTATTTAAAAGATTATCAAGTGAAGTTACTGAAAATAAATGTGGATGTTCATCATATATTTGGTCATATGAATTTCGTTTTAGAACAGATAAACAAGACGGGTCCTCGAATACAAAAACACCTCTACCTGTTAATAGATTTGCTGCTGCTTGAAATGTATCCTCTAAATCATTAATATGGGAAATACAATTAGCAGAATAAATCAAATCGAATTTACCATGATTTTCTTCAATAATTTTTGCCAAGTCGGTAGTCCAATATTCAGGATAAGTTTTGTACTTCAATTCTTTATTAGTATACTCTGCAAAATTTCCACACGGCTCAACACACACAGAATTCTCTTTACTAAAATTCTTTATGAAAGTACCATCATTAGAACCTATCTCTAAAACTTTATTTGGTTTAAACTCCTCTTTCAACATCTCAGCAGTATTTTTAAAATGTTCTATCATAGGAACAGATTTTGATGTCCAATATGGATATTCTGCATCAAATATCTGTTCTGGTTTAACAAACTCTTTCATTGATACTAACTTTGTATCTTCATCAAATACAACTTTTAAATTATAAAAGAATTCAGTATCAAATTGTTCTTCACTAAGGAACTTATTTCCCAATGGTTGTTTACCTAAATCTAAAAATTCTTTTTTCATTTAATTAACTCCAATTTTTCTAAATAGTTATCTTTATTAACATAGTGTTCTGACTCTACCACATTTTGATTTAATGGAAAAACTCTCTGTATCTGGAATGCATCTGAATATCGTGTAATACAATCTAAAATTCCACAATGAGTTCCAATATTAAGTTTTGCTTTACTTCTAATATAAAGTTGTAACCGAGTATCCATGTGTCTCATATCTAAACATTTATTAAAACTAAAAGGATATTCATTTGGTTTTTTATGAGTATAATAAAAAAATGGTAAATCACCACACTTCTCTAATAATGCAGTCATTAACTTTATGTTCCCTTCTACATCATAATCCTTACCAGTTGATTTTGATTTACCATCAAATCTACTTGTAATAACCAACCCACAAAAATCACTATCGCCGGCGAACTGATAAATGATATCATCCCCTAACTTCTTTTCCTCATCTGTCCAATAAATTTCAGGGATATAATCTTCCATTTCCTTATCTTCAAACTGCCAAAACTTTAACATTTGTTTAATTAAAGGTATATCCAATTTATTATTATCATATATTCTATAATGATCGTGAAATACCTCACCATCAACAGAATCTACAAACTCATCTACATAGGGATTATTATCAAAAACATAATTTACGGTTTTAAAGGGATTATCCCAAGTTCCCCAATTATCCTTCATTTCACCGAACAACCTCTCAAGTAAATTTACAGATGGAACATATACCTTACAATTTGGATACTTCTCTTTCAATAAACGAGGCATTGCTGAAATAATTACCCAATCACCTATTCCGTGAGCAGTCCTCATAATCATAAACTCTTGTTTATCTAAATAATCATCAGGTATCCGTAATCCCTCTGATTTTTCAAATCCCAATTTTTCTACTTCATTAACAGTATAAAGTTGACTATCTACAATTCTCCAAAATATCACTCTGAATACCTTCCTTTGTGAGAATTGTTCCATAGCCTCTCATACACATAATATAAAACTGCCCCTGTAACATTCATTGCTATGGCATTATATAAAGGTGAATCTGTAAAATACATTGCCAAAATAATATAACTATTAATTACTGCTACTATTCTCCAACCAATAGATTTTCTTACTGACCTTTCACGGGTTTCTTTAAACATCTACCAACTCACTTCCCAATCATCAAACTCAGCTGCTATACAATCTACTTTGTAATCTTTTCTACCACCACCATCGAGTTGATCCTGTATAATGTTCTTTGCAGTATTTCTAATTCCATTTAATCCATGAGTCAATTCAAGATTACCTTTACCCTCACCTTTTCTATATTCAGTTTCATTATGCCAAATATGTAGGTTCATCTGTGATAAAACTATAACCGACCTAATAAGTTGTCCTAAGTTAGCATAATCATACTCTTTATGTAAACCCAATTTATCTAAATCGTGAACTATGTCTTGAATTTCTTTAGAGTATTCTTCTTTATGTTCTGGTATAAAAACTTCCTTTAACTGAACGATGGAAAGTCTATCTATTAATTCACTAATTGTTGGTAAGTATTTTCGAGTATAACTCATTTTGTTGTTCCTGTTTTTCTATTGTTTTACGATGATATAACGACAATTCTTCGTGTGGTGGTAAATGTGCATATGTTTTACAGCCTGTAATATACTCATGAACTGGTCTAACCCACCTTATCTTTTCATCATTACGAAATACTCGTGCCTGATAATCTGGATAATTAACCCAACCTTTATCACTTACTCTCCATCCCCACTTCATACGATGTTCTTCAGTGAATCCTTCTACTGTATTTACTCGTGGGACCCACACTAAATCTACATCATTTGTTTCTAACATTTCTGGTAAAATATTAACGAGATTCTCATGTGGAATCTCGTCTGCGTCTATGTGAAAAATATAATCTCCACTACTATTTTCTATTACTGAATTCTTTTGGGCTGAAAAATCACCATCTAATTTTCTTTGATATATGTTTATTAACTTGGCATGACCATATTGTTGTGACCACGATTGTAAAACAAATTGTGTATCTTCGTTAGAGTAATCATCACATATAACTATTTCATCATCTGGTCGTGTTTTATGGATGAGAAATTTTAATAACTCGTTAAGTTCATCCGCTTCATTATGAACTGTAATACCATAACTTATTTTCATTCTATACCCTGCTGTTCCATCATCAATTCTATTTTATCTCTTGGAAGTTTTATTGGCTCATAAAAAACTCCTTTTGTCTTTGCAATTTTCCAAACATAAGTTCTATACTGAGCCAATTTTTTAAATGGTCCTATCATTACCTTTACCAATACTCTTGCCTTTGCTCCCCTTGCCCCAATTTTATTTTTTGGTATATTCACTTTATAAATTTCATTTTTTAAATCAACAATTTCAACATTTCCTATTTTATTCAACAATTTCCAATTTTGATTTAAATTTTTAATAAGTCTTATATTAGATTGTTCTAATTTAATACCATTTATATAAAATTTCTTTTCACCACTTTTTAATTTTTTAGGAAATTTTGGATTGAGAACTAAAACAGTCTGCATTCTTGGTTTCTTTGTTTCATCAAGTGGTTTATATCTAAATGAAATAATATCACCTGGTACAATTTCTCCCCAAGACGCTAACTGTTTAGGCATTTGGTTTTTCCATTGTTATACCCATCTTTTTACACGCTTTGAGAAATTCATATTGACCAAAACTTAATGAATTTTCTACATCCAATTTCTCTTTATAAAATTCTCCGTCCTTGTCTGGAATTGGATATTGTTCTTGTTCTTCTTCTGGTATTTCTACTACTTCAGCATATTTCCAAACCCAATTTTTTACATCTCCTTCTGGAAATATAATCCCTTTTGGTCCCATATTAACTACTGATGGATACCAATAAATTTCTCGTTTCTCATCAAAAAATTTTAATTCTTCAACTAATTTAGATGTCTCTTCTACCCTATCAACCCCATCTTTTGTATAATAACTACTACTCATAAATCCACAATTAAAACACATATAAGATTTAAATTCTTCTTGAGTGTCCTCAAAACACGCATCAGTATCATAACATACTGGACAGTCTATTACTCTTTCCATATTATTTCACCTTTTTTAATTTTGGAAGTTCTATTTTAGGTATTTCTTCATGACTAATCTTTTTCAATTTTGGTAATTTTAAATCTACCGACTTTGGTTGTTCTTCAAATTTTGGTAAATGTTTATCTAAAATTTCTTCAAATTTCTTAGTCATCGCATCAAGTGAAAATCTCATCTGATTCTTGATTGAAAGTTTCTTTCCTTTAACTATATATTTACTATAATTAGTAAATACTTCCTTTAACATCTTTGACGCATAATTATAATTTACTGTATACCATTGTGTTCCTTTTATATGCATACCTTTTTGTAATGATCCCTTTTTCACATTATTAAGACTTCCAGGCAATAACACCGCATCTGAATCAAGAAAATCCGTATGACCACTCCAATTAGGAGCCATAACTGGTTTCTCTGAAAGAGATGCTTCAAGTAATGGACGACCAAATCCCTCTCCGTGAGTAAATGAAACATGAGCCTTTACCTTTGGATAATTATACAATCCATTCATTTCATCATCTTCTAAATCTCCGTGTAAAACATAAATATTTGGTAATTTACCTTTAACAGTCCTTTTAATCTCTTTTATTTTTCCAAGTATATCTTCTCTATCTAAAACAGAAGGTGATGCTCCTGATGTTTTAAGAATAAGAGCTGGTTGTTTCTTTTTATTTTTAAATGACTCATAAAATGTTTTTATCAACATACCTAAATCTTTTCTATCTTGTCCTAAATTACCCTGTAACCAGTGTCCTACAAACAAGAAACAAAAATCTTCTTTTATTTCTTCAAGAGTATCCACGAGGTCTTTAGAAAACTCTTTTGTAGTTTTATATATTTCTGTATCTGCCCCTTCAAATAAAACTTCAATAGGAGTAGTACATTTAAGCTCACCAACCTTTTGTTTAGTCACCTCATCATGTTTATCAAATTGTGTTTTAGATAAACTTTCCTTAATAAAATTTGCAGGAACTATATTCAAATCCATTCTATTTAAACCCTCAATCCACTCTGGAGGACAAAGTGTAGTCTCTAATCCTGCTGTAATACCAATATTATATTTAGCCATATTCTGAAATTCATTTGGTACTACAATATGAAAATGTATATCTGGTTGGCGTTTTAAATTTGGATCACTTAACATCCTTTTAATTATCGGAATATCATTTGGATCCTTATCATTTAATGCATCTTGTGGTGTCATGCCCCAACGGACAGGCCAGATTTTTATATCAAACTTATCCATTGCAATTAATGACCTACATATATCCCTACTATGTGAACCATAACCACTACGGGTGCCTACTGGTGCTGTTACTAAAACTAATGGTTTCATTTATACCTCTTATTTAAATGGTGATTCTAAAAACTTTTTAAAACCGTTTACAACTTTTGTCCAAAAAATATCTTCTGAACCTCTAAAATTACCTGCAATATTTTTTCTCCTGTCGGGTGTTTTCCGTCTTGCTGTAGTTTTTCTTCCTGCTCGTTTCTTAGTCGTTGTTGTTTTCTTCTTTGCTCTTGGCATTTTATTCTCCTATGCTTTATATAACGTAAATCTTTTTCTTGGTGTCCACTTCTCAAATCCTGTATCCATATCCTTAATAAACCTCTCACACATATGTTTACAAGACATTCCAATTTCTTCTTTCAACATCCACTCTCTACCTATTTCTCCTGCCTCTTTCCGTTCTTCTTTTGGTGTATCATACCATTCTTTAAGTCTATCTGCTACATCATCCCACCTACATCTATCATCGAAAATATATGGTGTCGGTATTGAACCTTGTATAGAACGATTTGACGGCCAAACTGGTTTTACCCATTCTCCGTGAGTAAGGTCTGGATTATCTTTCCACTTTCTATCATCGTGTAATGAATGAACCCAACTATAATCTTCGGCAGTTATATGTTTTCCCTTATACTTAAATCCACACTGGTCTTGTAGTCCTCCTGAAACATTTACGATAATTGGTGTTCCACTCATTACTGCTTCTGCAGTTCCCAATCCAAATCCTTCGTTAGATGCCATATTGACTTGAATGTCTGCTATGTTATATAAAAAATTGAGTTGCTTATCTTCCACCTTTTGATCTGAAAAAATTACATCATAATCGGGACAAATTTCATTTACTACTACTGGTAAATCAGTTCCATTGTTATCTACTGGTTGAGTATGCATTATCAATACACACTTACCAGCCTCTTCTTTTGATAACATATCACAAAATGTTTTATATGCCATTATAACATCACTTGGAAGTTTTCTACGAATGTTTCTGTTGTTCCAAAATACTACAAAATCTTTATCTTTTCTCTTTAATGCTGATTTTCGATATTCCTGTAATTCGTGCCATTCTTTTACATCTAATTCAGTTATAGGATAAAACTTATCTTCTGGAATACCATGTGGAATGTATGTGCAATCCCAATCAGTTCGTGGTTTATTTTGTGCAACATTCTGAACAATATTTACTGTCTGTTTAGATATATTCATAATTAAATCAGAAGATTCGTAGAAATTTTCATTGTATCTTGGATAAGGTAAATCATCCCAAATATTATAATAAAAAATAGGAATGTGTTGTCTGAGTTCATGTTCCATCTGATATAACCAAACCCAAAATCTTGGGTCTGTATAATGTAAAATGGCATCTGGTTTTTCTAAATTCATTACTTGTCTAAGTAATTCCTGGTTCCCATAACCACTAATTGGATATATTTTAAGATATGCATCTTCTATTCCAGTTTCTTCACGAACTGAATCATTCATATCCACTATTTTACCTTCTTCAGGATGTTTTATGGCGCCAGCCAATTGAACCCAGTCGTAATGTTTAATTGTTCCTAAAACAAAGTTTTTAGATACTGTACCGACTCCACTTGACATTCTCAAATCATCTGACAGTAATAAAATTTTCTTTTTAGATTCTACTACATCATATGATTGTGTTTCAAAACTACCACCAATCTTTTTTAATTTTGGAAGATTTATCTCCGACATTTGTAACCCTCTTTGTTATAACTATTTAAAAATTACTACCACTAATCTGCAATTCATCATACTCCACAATAGACTTTTTGTATTCTTCATCTTTTAAATACTTATCCATTGACCTATTTACTAATTTCTGTAATGTAAATTCTTCACTTAAAGCAACTCCCCTAAACTTCTTATATAAATCAGTTATGATTTTAACGGAAGTTAGCTTTGTATCACTCCTCATAATAATCTCCATATATATGTATATATAAATATCATATCAGTCTAAAATCACAACCTTTTTCTTCATTTTTTGTGCATGACTGATAGTATCCAATGTGCCGTTTGATTTGTATCCTTCTGGTATGAAGGCTACTAAATAATCACTATATTCGGCTATTTCTTTGTTTCTGTCAAAATAATTAGTGACATGATAAGATTTTCCGTAATTATCTCTATCTAATATACAATGTTGGTTATAGGTGTAATGTCTTGGTGGAAATTCTACATATCTCATATCAAACTCTAATGCAAATTTCTTAGCGTATCCATCAGCCCCCTTCATTTGACCACCACTTACTACTTCAACATCATCCCCAAACTTTTCTTTTAAACTAAAAACAAACTCTTTAACTTTAAGTTTATTAGTGTATATACGAGCTCCTACTATACCTACTTTTTTCATTCTATTTAATCCTCATAATCATTTCGTTTTTGTTTTCTCTTAGGTGGATGATCTGATTTTGGTGGTTTAGGTAATGTAATAAACTTTAAAGTTTCTCTAAATTGTTCTAATCCATTTAACACTCCGCCAAGTCTCCATCCACTCTCATGTTCATATTGAAATCTACAAGGATATTTCTGTTCCTTATCATCATTATGTATAATATTATACCAAGTAAATTGTGCATGATCACTATCTCTATTTGGTCGTATTGTAGTTTTGTAGTGAAGTAAACTTTCATACTTTTTCATAAATGATTTTAAATCTTTTACTTTCACTTCTCCTTCATCATACCACAACTGGAGTTTAAAGGTTCGTACTTTATAAATCTCATGAACTTTATCCACTACTAAATGTTCTAATGGATCATTTAAAAAATCAGAAAGTTTTATTCTTAACGCGTAAATTGCTCCACTCATACTCTTGCTCCATTCTTATCACATAACTCTGGTTTATCTCTAAAATCACACCACCTACAATTTTTCTTTGAAGGTAGTTTATTATAAATATGGTCATCTCTATATTCTCCATCATCCGTAAAACAATCATCTATAAAATTTTTAAGTCTTAAATTCACTTTATTTATAGAAGGTTTACCATTTGCTGGTGAAAATGTTTGTATTCTTTTTTGTGGAAAATCTGTATTCTCCCACAATTTTCTTTTAACTATAAAATATTCAACTTCAATTCTATCTAATGGTACATCAAATTGCTTAGAATAAAATTGTTTATATAATAACAACTGGTCTGTTTTATTCTTATCTACCTTTTGATATTTATTCCATCCATGTGTTGCTGTCTTTATATCAATAATCTTAATTCGATTTCTAACAGTATCTTTTATAATTAAATCAATAAAACCTCTAAACTTAATATTCTTATCCATGCCATAATCAAGTTCTGTTTCTATACCAAGTAGTTCATACCCTCTCTTACTAAAATACATATTTCGTTTTTTCTTAAAGAAATCTATTATCTTTACTCCGTCTGAATAAAATTCTACCATTTGGTCTTTGGTACAAAACTCTATCCCACCATTTTCTTTCACGATTTCTAAAAAGTTTGTCTTTAATCTATCTTCCAACATCTCATCTAAATATAGTTGGTCAGCCTCCTTAATACTTTTTGTATACATTACTCTTAAATACTCTTGAAGAACTTCATGCAT
>Ga0209756_1003027_pt1 | contig 13961 bp, 13 predicted proteins | sample ETNvirenome_6_85_FD_184071 | JGI IMG/M metagenome (GOLD analysis project Ga0209756, IMG submission 184071) | Marine viral communities from the Pacific Ocean - ETNP_6_85 (SPAdes) (version 3) | ecosystem: Environmental > Aquatic > Marine > Oceanic | place: Pacific Ocean | collected 2013-06-19
TGTTCTCTGGGATACGCCCACATCGATTCTTTGATGAGAACTCCTTCCCAGACAACTTGCTCTTGAACGGGCTGTATGTCGTATGAGACGTTATAGAAATGTTCTCCACCCTCTTCGTCGCATAGAAAATCTAATTGCCCTGACCAGCCTGTGGCGACCACAGGAAGGCCGCTGTAAGCTGCTTCGAAGATAGGCAAACCGAATCCTTCGCCGTGCGGCAAAGCAACCAAAGCCTTTATCTGAGAGTGCTTATAAAGAGCGTGCATTTCTTCATCAGACATATCACCGTGGAGAAGATAAATCTTGCACTTCTTATCCCCGAATTGTCTTGAAAACTCATTCAAGTCGGCAGATACTTTCTCCCTGTCCATCAGGCAGTTCTTAGCAATATTAGTTTTGAGAACGAGGCCGACCTCTTCATTCCTGAATTCTTCAATAAACCACTTAATGGTATTTGGAAGATTTTTTCTGGGTCCAAATTGGGCGACAGCCAAAAAATTAAAATCGTAATCTAGCTCAAAATCTAAATCTGGCAGTTCTTTAAATGTCTTAACGGGATAATTAACAGAATCAATTGGTGTCTGCAAACGAAATTCTGCTTTTTCGCTGGTTTCCTGATGGACTGCTTCGTAGACTGTATTGACAAAAACATCCCTTGAGTGATTAGAAACGACAATGATCTTATCCATCTCATTGCCCTTCTGAATCCACTGATGTGCAACTTTCGTTGTTTCGATTCCTGCCGTGTAGCCTATATTAACTGGCGCTATGCGCTCAAATTCATTTGGAATTGTAACCTGTAAAGAAATATCAAATTGACCGCCTTGTTGAATAAAGGCAATTGTCTTTTCAATAGTTTGGTCGATCCATTGACGCTCCGGGGTGATTTCGTTTAGCCAGGAAGTGTTCCCCCACTGAAGAGGTTGTATATAAACGTCAAACAAATCTTCACGCGACCGCAAAGCCCTCAACGCAAATCTAGACTGCTCTCCATATCCAGAACGAGTTAGAAGAGGCCCTCTCAATAAGACTCTTTTACGCATCATGCCACCTCTAGAAGATGCCAGCGCTTATAGCCCTTGCGCGTTTCCCACGAACCGTGTCTTGCGACTATTTCATCCATCAATTTAACCCACCCCTTCTCAAATTCATCAAAGTTGTAATTATCAGCAACGTGTCGGCGGCCCAGAGCAGCCATTTTCTTGTATCGTTTATCGCTAAGATTTAGTGCCCACTCTAAAGCCGCATTAAAATCCTTCTGAGAAATTCTATCTTCATAGATATACGGCACCTGAAGGGAGCCTATCACAGCCTTAGAACTTGGTTTAATGCCGTGGCCAAACCAATTTTTCCCATCCGTCACCTGTTCTTGTAGGCCGCCGGTCATATTGACAATAATGGGCGTCCCGCACGATAAAGACTCTAAGGTTGCTAACCCAAACCCCTCTGCGTCGGAAATATTAATAGTGTAATCGGCTGCGTTATACATATGGGCCAATTCTTCAGGCTGTACCTTCACATTTGATATCATAACTTGTCCGTCTGCTATGCCCAAATGTTCGATTAGGAGAGGTAAGTCCTGCCCATGTTGGTCCCGGGGGTCCGTGTGCATCAAAAGACAGGCTTGGTCGTGACCAACCCTATCAAGAAACTCCTTAAACCACCAAATCAATGTCCCGCTTTGCTTTCTCCTGGCATTTCTATTATTCCAGAAGAATATCTTTTTGTTTATGTTTTTGTGTGCTGTGGTGCTTTCAACGCAAATTCTCTTTCTAGCCGAAGCGACAATGGCCTTTTTCTCTGGCGTCTTGTATTTGTAAAAGACGTTGGAATTGACTGCATGGGGTACGTAGTAAGAATTCACGCCGGGTGCAACTTCCTGCAAAATCTCATGAGTTACTTTTGATATACAGGCGACTTCATCAGTTGAGCGGTAGTACTTCCCATTGAAAAGCGGCGCGGGGAAATTATCCCAAACATGGTAATATACCATTGGCATATTCGGCCGAATTTCATTTTCAACTTCCCACAGCCACTCATAAAACCTTGGGTCTGTCATAAACCAAAGTACGTCCGGACGTTCTTTTTGAATAATGGACCGAATAATATCATGATTCCCATATCCATCAACGGGAAAAATCCTCCAATCTTCACCCCAAGGATCGATTTTCTGGGGATTGTAATTATTATGCTTTACTGCGCCTCCCAAACAAACGAACTGATATCGGCTCGTCTTTAAAAGCGCTTCAATTATATATCTTGTCTGGGTGCCAACGCCGGAAGGTGAAAGCGGGTGATCCGACAGCACCAGAACTTTTGTTTTCTTCATTTATTCCCCTGCGTACAAACAGTGTTTAGTATCAATCTAGTCACCACATATGGATCGCAATTCGAATTGGGCCTGCGATCTTCCAGATAGCCGCCATCAGTGCCCACACCGCGAGCACATTGCCATGGAATCCTGATAGATGCTCCTCGATCAGAAACGCCATATCTAAATTCAGTATAAGAACACGTTTCGTGCTCTCCTGTTAGCCTAGATTCGATATCGTGACCATAATTTCTGATATGCAAATCTGCTTCTTCTCCCAGAGCTTCTGCAGCTTCTATAACCGCGTCATCTGATTCCCGCATGCGCTTCGTTGAAAAATTAGTGTGACAGCCAGCGCCATTCCAATCTCCCTTCACCGGTTTCGGTTCCAAAGAAACTGTAATTCCATAATTTTCAGCCACCCGATGAAGCATCCAGCGTGCAATCCATAATTGATCGGATACTTCAACGGCGCCCACACCGGGCCCGCCAATTTGAAATTCCCATTGTCCCGGCATTACTTCCGCATTAATACCGGCTATATTCAAACCTGCGCGCATGCAACCCAGCATATGCTCTTCCGCTATCTCCCTCCCGAAAGTATTTTTAGCCCCAACAGAACAGTAATATTGCCCTTGCGCTGCGGGATAGCCAACTTCTGGAAACCCTAGGGGCCGGCCGTTCTTCATCAGCGAGTATTCCTGCTCTATCCCAAACCAACCTTCTTGACTGTCATATTTGTTAGCGATTTTGACACATTCTCGCCGCTCGTTGGTAGAATGCGGTAAAAGTTGTGTATCCCGCACCTCACACATAACTAAAATATCTGCCAGTTCATCACGAAAGATATCCGGACAAGTATAGACGGGATATAAAACACAATCGGAACTTTCGCCCGGGGCTTGGCCGGTCGAAGAGCCATCGAAGCCCCAAATTTGGGGGGTTTCATTTTCGCGTAAAACTTTGGTTTTGCTACGTAGCTGTGGTGACGGTGTTGTGCCGTCAACCCAAATATATTCTGCCAGCCTCATTTGTTTTCCCCTTCTCGTTTTTTTCAAGGACAGTGCTTCGTGTGTCTAAAATTGCAATAATTGCAAGACAGCCTATTCTTAATATGGCGCGCTTTTTTAATATTGTAAAGTGCCGTGCTTAACAGCTTGAGGGCGTTGTCTGTTTTGCGTACGCCGCTAGAAACTCTAAAAAATTCAACACGATTTTTCTTCGCCGTCCTTTTTAAAAGGGCAAAATGTGTCTCAATATTCTGCGGATCCATTTCCATTTTCTGCGCAAAAAAGTGCTTATAAAGAGTTAGCTGGTATGTCACCAGCTTGTCGGAGCGCTTTCGGGCCGGCCATCCCCAAGAGGTTGTTTTCCAATCAAAAATATGGATTTTATCATCGGGAGTCTTCACAACTGCGTCGATATAGCCTTTAAACTTGTGACTATCGTGGCCGGCAATTGGCTCGTACAACTGCATTTCCGATGCGAGGACTTCATATTCTCCGAAATACGAATCGAGTGCATCCATGATTTCGGGAGAAATTTGCTTTCCTTGGGCGCGCATATTTTCTACCAATTTGTCGTCAATCTCTATGTCATCATCTAATTTGGCCAAACAAGCTTCGAACTGCTCCGTAAAATAATTTTCGTCTATCTCTTCTTGCAATAATTTTTTCTCACAAACGCTATGCATCGCTGTCCCAAATGCAGTAAAGGCGTTGCCCCTAAAGCCTGATAGCTTATCAATTCGCGTTAATTTGTGATAGAAAGCACAAGTAGCCCAATCCTTAAGTTCAGAATACGATATGTGCGCCATTCGTTCTCCTTTACTATAATATAGCGGATTTTCTATCGTTTGTCAAGCATTATTTTTAGGCTGCAGCAAAAAAACTTTTTTGTATAGAGTTGGACAGACTGATTTAAAGAATTTGTGTTCCGACTCTAAAAAGAATTCAGTGAATCCTGTAGCAAAATATTCTTTTAGAGACACAGCAGCATACGGACTTAAAAACAACCCCTGCATTAGTAAGCTTAGCTTGTCATAGCCCACTTTATTAAGCAAAAAATTATCAAATTCCTCATCGTATTCGGTGTTCATGAAAAAAGATTCAGGCGCCTTAAAGCCGTGAGCCCAAAGGATTTCTTGCAGTGACTTTCGCTTAAGCAAGAATTCTTTTTTTAAATTCTCGTCCCCGTATATCTCATAACCATATTCTGATTCTAAGGAGTGGGCAATTTCATGCACGATGTCGTCTATCATGTCTTTCGCATTCTCCTGTTCGTTGCTTATGAATAAAGAACCGTCGCTATAAAAGGCATTAATATTTCTCTCTTGGAACTCTTTAAACTGCCCGATCATAATCATTTCTACTTCTGACAGCAATGCTTGCGGGATTCTTTCTTCAACTTTGGCTATAACCTCTTCAACATCTATGTCGTTAGTGAGTTGCTTTCTGACATAAACGCTAATTCCGCTAGCTGTATAAAAATTTTGCATTTTGTCTACTGTGCGCTTATGACTTTCTCTTATATAATTCAGCATCATCTAATCCTTGTTGGTAACCACGTATGTAATTCTCTTCTGCGAAGGCATATGTAAATTCTGGAAAATCTACAGCTAGCACTTCTGATATCATATTGACTGTAACCTCTTCGGAATCTATCTTCTGGCCTACGTAGTCTACAAGAAATTTCTTTAATTCCGAATCCGGATTAACCGGCATTGTCAATATCGGGTTGTTGTGTATTTCGTTCTCTGTCATCTCTTTTTTTCCTTTTTTATAGAACCTTTGAGGCTAGTGTAGCCAATTCAGATCTCTCGCCTTTTCTAAATGTCACATGGCCTGCAATTCTATAGTCTTTAAAACTTTCAACCGCATGCGCTAGGCCATTCGATATTTCATTAACATAGGCATTATCAATTTGTTCAATATCGCCCGTAAGTACAATTTTAGTGCCTTCTCCTATCCTGGTAATGATTGTCTTAACTTCGTGCTTTGTCAGGTTTTGTGCCTCATCGACAATAATAAAAGCATTTGATATAGATCTCCCGCGAATATAAGTTAGGGCTTCAATCTCAATTTTTCCTTTTTCTACATACATTTCTAATGAAGTCCTGTCACCCATTAGAAATTTTAAGTTATCTTGGATCGGCATGAGCCATGGAAGCATCTTATCTTCTATTGTGCCCGGCAAAAAACCAACATCTTTACCCATTGGCTGTATCGGTCGCGAAACAACCAAACGATCGTAATGATTGCCGTCACTTCTTAAACCTATTGTCTGCTGGAGGCCGGCCGCTATAGCACATAAAGTTTTACCAGAGCCAGCGCGACCGACGAGGGTGACTAGTCTAATTTTTGGATCTAAAAGCAAGTCGATTGCAAACGCCTGTTCCTTGTTCCTTGAGTTTATTTTCCAATCCGGTATCCTGTCATGTATTATTTTCTTGAGTGGACTCTGGGCGCCCTCAAAGCGTGCAAGGCATGTTTTCTTGGGGTTCGCATTAGAGATCATCAGAAGATATTGGTTGGGGCACCAAGATGCTGGGATTTCATCTTTCGCAAATAGTATTTCCTCGTTGTTATAAAATCGATCAATTAATTGGTCATCTGCCAGATACTCAATGAATCCCTGATAAAGTTCTCCGGAGGAAGTGACGGCTCTTTCAGACACATAATCTTCCGCCGGCAGCCCTATCGAATCGCAAATAACTCGCATATTGATATCGCGGCTAACAACAATTGTTTTTCTTTTCGGAAATGATGCCTGCACTGTCTTGGCTGTGGCCATAATCATATGATCTGGCAAGTTGATATTTAAATCTGGAGGAAAGACCGATTTGTAACTACCCAAACCGTCAAATGGTAGCACCTTAATGATGCCGAGGCCCTTATCAATTCTTACTCCCGTCTCCAAAGACCCCTTTGCCCTCAATTCATCAAAGATTCTAATGGCATGGCGCGCGTTAGCGCCAACGGAGTCTTGTCGTTTTTTATGTTTATCGATTTCTTCTAAAACCTTAAGAGGGACAAAAATATCGTGATTTTGAAATTTCAAAATTGAATTGGCGTCTGTTAAATAAACGCTGGTATCTAAAATGTAATTCTTCTTAGCCACGCGAACTCCTCATAGTGAATAGTTACTAAATATTTCATGTTATTCTCTATATGTTGTTATTTTATTGATGTGATACTCCATTGTTAAAAATTCAGCTACGCTTGAGAAATCATATTTTGCATTAAATAATCTATCGCAAACTAGTGGCCGATGAACACTATCAATAGATATTACTGGTAATCTATGCTTACTAAATTCATTTAGTATTGGGCCATTTTGTAAAATTGGAACTGAACCTACAAGTAAGCTTTCGTAATGTCTATGACAATCCCAACCATTGCCTCTTAAAGATACTATGTACTTATACTTGTTTAATGTACTAAGATATTCGTCGAAATCTAGTTTATTAGTTTCTCTAATACAAAAGTCATACTTGTCTAATTCAGTTAATAGCTTTTCTCTTTCTCTATTTGTTTTAGAATCATGATATGGTATGTATATTTTATTTTCTTTTTCAGCCCATGGTGTAGAATTTTGGTAATGCTTATTCAATACTATTGTATCTCCACCAATGCGTTCCTTTTCTTGAAAGCCAATAGGTAAATATTGTAGCTTTGAATTTGGATTATGAAAAACATAGTTCTCTGGTGGATTAACACAAAACCATTTCATAAGGTATTTGTTGTCAAGTACAGTACTACAACCATAACCAGCATCTATAGAATAATCTGATATGCCAGTTACTAATATAAACTTTTTGTTTATTCTTGGCAAAAACATTGATTCAAACAAGCCACTATGTATAAAGTCTGTCTTTACAAATATAATATCTCCATCAATCATATTTTCTATGTCAAACATATTGTTATTAATTTTGCTTACGCCTGCTGCTTTATAAACATGAACTGGAGCGTCCAAGCAATACTTAGCCGGTCTTGACATAAAGTTATAGTTTATAAATTCAATGTCGAGATCTGCTTCTACGCTTCTTAAGACGCCTTCTTGGTTTTCTAACAATTTCTTCATCATATACAAACGTTTCTATTTTATTTGGAAATTCAAAGGGGATCCCCCACACTTTTCTTAGTGTATCAGCTTCTTCACGACTTGTCAGGATACATTCCCAACCGCTATAACCACTCCAGTCAGTTCTCTTTATCCTTATAGCCTTGACCGTAACATGTTTTATTAATTTAACGTGGAGTTCTGGTATTGCTTTATTCTGTCTTGACCGAATTATAACTATATCGCCGGCTTTATATCTCATACTGAAATTGTGTGGTGATTGTCTGCATTGCACTTGCTAATCACATATATATCTGTCTCCAGCAAGCGACATAGTTTTCCATCTGTTCTAAATATTTTTACGGCCTTGAGGGCGCACAGTCGAATGTCGGATAATAGGCCGCCGTCTTTACTAATAACTATACCAGTTTTGCCCTCAAACCCGGCATATTCACAAAGTACTGGAACGAATCCAACCAAATCACCAACCTCTATAGTTTCATAGTTTTCCACAGCTTTTTTCCTCATGGAGCGTTCGGGATTCGAACCCGAGTCCACAACAGGTTACAAAAAAAGTCATTCACAAGCTTGTTTGGTTTATTCTTAAACCAACAAAATAGCCACAAAATTCCCTTTTCCTATGTAGCCTTAGAAATCCACCCATGCAAATGGGGTAACCATTTTGATTTTGTTTATTTCGGTGAAATCACTCACTTATCTTAGATTGGACAGAAGGTTCTAAGCGCCCTCCTTGATTATGCCGCTAGGGCAATATCAAAATTGTTGTTGTTATTGGCAACTAAAGTTTGAACTGTCAAGGTCGTATCTAACCTGCTTGCACTTTTTCCCCTTCCTACCATGTCGAAACCAAATTACGCCCCTTATTTGTAACTACTCTGCTTTTTCTTCAAAGAAAGATTCAACATCAAATTTAATAAGTAATTTTTTGAATTCTAAATAATTTAATCCTAAAAACCTAGCTGCGTCTTTTTTAGATTGTGTTGTAGAAATAGCAAACTTCAGTAAAGCTTCTCTGGTGATAATATGTGCTTTATTCCAAAGATCGAAACCGTAAAGCCTATTATTCAGATGAGAGCAAGCTAATTCTAATTTTATAGCTATCAGATCTTCTAAAGTTAAATTATTAATCAAGACCAGTAAGCTATTGCTTATTTTGCTTTCATATGTTAGCTTATCAATGATGCTTTTATTGCTAGTAGTTGATTTGTTCTTATTAGTCTTAACTTTCAATTGAATCTCATTAACAATCAACCAACAATTACTATTATAGTGGGAAAAGAAGAGCTTGTCAAGTAATTTCTTGTCTTTTTGTTTTTATTGCCATGTTAACATGAGTCTGTGTCTCGGTTTCCTTCCACTCTTGGCTACGCCAGTATTCACTCGCCATTTGAGTTACTATCAATGTCTTCGGCGCGCTACGGCCTTTCTGATAGGAGTTTTATGTTGCTGATACCGTCACTGTTCCAGATGCAGCCGGAAGCCACGTCCCAGCCATAATACCAGTCTGATAGGCCCCGGCGCTTGCCATTATAAGGACAAATTTCTATTCCATTGTATTGCTTGGCCACTTCGGGCCAATTAATGGCGCGACTTCCGTACCGTGTCCTAACATTGAGAAATTCCTTTTCGAACTGGATAAACTCTTCATCAGTTGAAATTTTAAGTATTCTTTTGCCTAATTTAATATTGTAGATATAATTTGAGTCTGCCAGCCAGTTTGGTTGCTCGCTTTTTAACCAAACAATCCAGGCATCGCCGCAACCATACCAAATACCATTAGGCTTTTCAAAAGACGAACGTGGTTTTATTTGTTGGTGGCCACTAAAATGAAAGGGCGTCTTTGAAGCAAACACCTTTTGTTCCGGCTGTATATCATAGCCCCACAGATTCGTTTGTTCGTTTATTAAAAACTTTTGCCAATTTTCTAATAGGAGTTTCACAATTTTTTATTCCCAATTATGATTCTAATAGGGTGTTTGTGCGTTTTCTTTTCTTGAATTGTTTCAAAAACAATATTTCGCGGGGCATCGGGGCTGACTAAGTCTTCAATGCTGCCGCCAATTTCCGCAACCGCCTTTTGAAAGTCTTTATCTGTGAATGGAGGCTTGGTCGCTTGTTGGATCTTAACCGCTCCGGATCGAAATCTATTTCGTATGTACTGCCACGCTAGCTGGCGCTGGTTGGAGTCATAAACATCTGGTGACAATATCATATCATTTAACAATTTCAGGGGGGTGCCTGGATTCGTCGTCACGCGCCTAATGAGCCCCATAGATATCACTGCCGGTTTTAACATTTTTTCTAGTATGTCTACAGGGGTGCTGGGATTACTTGCGATTGCTCTTTGCACGGCAAGATAAGTTTCAGACTTGCTCAACATTCTTAAAGTTGGCTCCGGTGTTCTGGGGTTTCTTGCGATCTCGGCCAGGATCTGCTTGCTGCTCGCCATGGGCGCCCTCCGGTACTTCATGGCCATCTTCGTTAATAGTTCGGGCGGGATCGAGGCACTATTTGCCAACAATGATAGCCCACGCGACGTAATATCTTGATGGGAAACAAGTTGGTGGAATATTTCGGAATTGATATTTGGATTATAGATAATCGCACGCACCAGATCGGGCTCATCAAGCCCACCGGCCTCGATAATTTTCTTTAATATTTTTACACCCGTGTTGTCATTAGACGCAACTGCGGACCTGATCTGTTCATCGTTGCGGCCGGCCAGAGACATTAATACATCTTCGGGCGCGTTGGGGTTCTCGGCCACGTGCTCCAATATGGCTAATCCCATCATTGAGATGCCCCCACCATGAAAGTTTCCAGGGAAACTTTCCCGTGCTATTTTTCTTAAGATCTCCACCGGTGTGAATATACTTTTGGCTAGCTCCAATATTATTGGCCTTGACGGGTTGTTATTATAAATAAATTCAAAAACTTCTTTTGACATATCTGGATTGGTAATGAGGGTCTTCAAAGTTGCCCAGTCATTAGAAGCGGCAAGCTTTTGATATACCCATTTAGGAAGCCCACGCTTCCAAGCCATTTGCTGTAACTTTCTGGTCGAGGTGGGGAAGTCTACCTTTCTAATATCGGCTGTTGTATAAAATCCAACAACTTCATAGGCTTCAGGCGATAGCGCTACCATTTGAAACGGCTCACCCGGGTGGATGATGGAATTATTATTATCATAAATACCGATATAGCCAAGATCCCGCAGTAGCTTGTTCCATTTGAGCGTAGAGCGTAGAGAGCCTTTCGTTCCGTACCAAGTTAAATCAAAAATTTTAGCATCATTATTAAAATCCCAATGTCGTAACTCGTCGCTAATCGCGCTGGGCTGCTGCAGCCCAGCTAGTAGATCCTCGCGGTCTTGGGGGCGTAGAGGCGCCGGAAATACTTTATCATAAGCGGCCATAACTCGATCGACATTCGCGTAATTCCTGCCGCGCTGAAGGAACCTAAGCCACTTATCAGTGTTGGTGTCTTTTAGCCTTACAACCCCGACATACGGTTTTTCGCTGGCATACGGGAGTTTATTTTTGACTAGTTTCTCATAATATTCTTGGTTTAAAGGGTAGAAATAGACGCCGGCGGGAGTGTTAAATTTTGTTCTTGGATTCAGGCCGACTTTTTCTATATCAACCATTGTGAAGGCATATTTAACTGGTACTGTATTAGTAACATATTTTGTTATGTCATGCTTGCCAAAGGATTTCTTGCCGGTTTCCTTTTCGTATCTTGAGATCTCCGTTAGATACTCGCGCCAATTTTCTAATAATAGTTTCATGGTCTTTTGCCCCCGACCACAATTCGTATGAGCCGTTTGCTTTTTTTGTTTTCTTGGAGATCGTCGAGCGACTCGTCCGCGCCGTCGCCCCAGGCGTCTGGGAGCGTTCCCCCCTTCGAAGTCTCGACCTCCACAAGTTCCATCGGATCGGTGAAAAAGTCGCCCCAGGCGTCTGGGAGCGTTCCCCCCTTCGAATCTGGCCCACTCAGCGGCTTGTTGTCGCCAGTTAACGCGTAGACAATCCTTCGAAAGTTTTTGTCTGTAAAGGGCGGCCTGGACGCCTGCTCAATCGGAATATCGCCGTTTCGAAACCTGCGCCTGATCGCCCCCCATATATGGGATTTTGTATACGAAGAGGGCTTCCCTGGGCCCGTTGCCACCATTGCTCTTGTCAAAATTTCGACTGATATTTTTGGATTTGAGAGGGCCACCAACGCTGTGTCGGAATTTCCTAACATTTCTTCTAATATATCTACCGGTGTGTTGGGATTTCTGGCAATTGACTTTGCCACGACAGGCGAACTCTCCCGATAAAGCATACGCAGTGTATCTGAGGTAGTTACAGGGTTCACAGCCAACACCGCCAGCGCCCACGATGGAATTTTATTCATCCTTTGCCATGGAACGTCCTGCCACTCCTTCTCCTCACCCAGTGCCGCCTTGGCCAATATGGTCAACAGTTCGGGGGGCATATGCCGACTTTTAACGAGATTGGCATATCCATCGTAAGTAAACCCATCGAGGTCCATAGAATGTATGAGGCGTTTCAATAACTCTTTTGTGGTGTTCGGATTATTAACGAATGCCTTTATCAATTTGGAATTATTTAGATCTCCGATTCTCGACGTTCCCAGAATCATCCCCAAAGCTTTGGTAGGGGTCTTGGGATTCTTGGCCACTCCGACTCTCAATCTCATGTTTGGATGCGGGGCCAACAATACTAATATATCTTCTGTGGAAGCGACATTATACGCCAGCGCTACCTCGATCGCCTGGAGGGCGCCCCCGGAGTGTACGAGCGGCGTTCGGGCCCGCCGCGCGCGCGACAACGCCGCTATCTCTCTTAAAATTTTAGTTGGAGTTAGAGGCGAAGTAGCCAGCGCCTGGATCATGGCGGTATCTCCCCGCTGGGGGTCGAGGTCAGCGAATCGGCGCGCCGGATCGGCAAAAATAAATTCAAAAATTTCTTTTGGCGTATCTGGATTCTTAATGAGGCGATCCCTGATTATTGAATAGCTACCAAAGCGATACCTCTCAACAGCATCGATTCGCGCCAACTTCCAATATATTGACTCCGGCAATCCTCGCTTCTCTGCCATCTGAATTAGCTTGTTAACATTGATGGGGAAGTCTACCTTTCTAATATCGGCTGTTGTATAAAATCCAACAACTTCATAGGCTTCAGGCGATAGCGCTGTTATTTGAAACGGCTCACCCGGGTGGATGATGGAATTATTATTATCATAAATACCGATATAGCCAAGATCCCGCAGTAGCTTGTTCCATTTGAGCGTAGAGCGTAGAGAGCCTTTCGTTCCGTACCAAGTTAAATCAAAAATTTTAGCATCATTATTAAAATCCCAATGTCGTAACTCGTCGCTAATCGCGCTGGGCTGCTGCAGCCCAGCTAGTAGATCCTCGCGGTCTTGGGGGCGTAGAGGCGCCGGAAATACTTTATCATAAGCGGCCATAACTCGATCGACATTCGCGTAATTCCTGCCGCGCTGAAGGAACCTAAGCCACTTATCAGTGTTGGTGTCTTTTAGCCTTACAACCCCGACATACGGTTTTTCGCTGGCATACGGGAGTTTATTTTTGACTAGTTTCTCATAATATTCTTGGTTTAAAGGGTAGAAATAGACGCCGGCGGGAGTGTTAAATTTTGTTCTTGGATTCAGGCCGACTTTTTCTATATCAACCATTGTAAAGGCATATTTAACCGGCGCCATGGCGCGGCCGAGGCCGCTGTCTCTAACATATTTTGTTATGTCATGCTTGCCAAAGGATTTCTTGCCGGTTTCCTTTTCGTATCTTGTAATTTCTGACAGATATCTGTGCCAGTTTTCGAATATAAGTTTCATAATAGCGTTATTATAGTCCGAGTTCTATTTCATCAGCCGTAGGCTGATCAAGTTCATCTCCCTCTTCTGCTGCGGTGTCATAAGCTTGATTGGTGGGCTCATCGACTATGTTGGCCAATTCGGTTTCAAATTTATCAAAATATAGCTTGACATTGGCAATCAGATAATCATAGAAAAGCTCCTGGTCTTCTTCGTTTGAAAGCAGTTCATAGGAGTCAATAATGTTGCTTTCAATCTTGTTGAAAGTATTATAGGCCATATTCCGACCGGTTTGGTCTTCACCTTCAAGCCCTTTCCCAAAGTCTTTTCTTGGATCTTCCGGCTCTTCTTCTGCTCTTTTCTCTGCAGCCGTGCGAATGTCAATAAATTTGCTATCATCGTCCCCGATGTCTATGTCGATAGCCTCTGCAAGCTCTTTAGTTTCTCCTGCCGCGTTATTGATATCAACCGGCATTAATGTGTTAACGATCGCACGGATAATATGCGCACGGAAAGATGATCTCTGCGCCTCATTGGTGGTTATCAGCTTAAAGTCATCTTCTAGAACTGGTATAATTTTCTTTAAAAGATCTTCCAAGACATTAATGCCGGTTGAATTGTTGGGCGACGGATCCTGATCGGGCGTATTCGCTTCGTAAAGAATCGTTGTCTCCTGGGTCAACATCATGTTGATGATAGAACGTAATTCTTTTTCTTC
>Ga0209756_1003029_pt1 | contig 13957 bp, 19 predicted proteins | sample ETNvirenome_6_85_FD_184071 | JGI IMG/M metagenome (GOLD analysis project Ga0209756, IMG submission 184071) | Marine viral communities from the Pacific Ocean - ETNP_6_85 (SPAdes) (version 3) | ecosystem: Environmental > Aquatic > Marine > Oceanic | place: Pacific Ocean | collected 2013-06-19
CCAAGGCTAGGCCCGGGCATGGGGGGGGGCCGGGGGGCATCGGCCAATGTATGTGTAGATATGGAGGGCCGGTGCGGGGTGTCCGCCGTGTGTGCTTGGCTGGACTGTAGGAGCCTATGGCTTGGCATGGCATGGCATGGTGTCCCTCCCCCCATGTATAAGGGCGGGTTGTCCCACCATTTCCCCTGTTCGTAACATGATTGTAACATGTGGGACAGGTTGCCCCTACAGGTGGACGACTCTGCACGGAGGTGCATGTGCCTACAAACGGTGGCGGCAACGGCTGGACATGGGACGAAGAGACAGGCGAGCGGGTTATGCCACCGATGTGGCAGAACCTGCTTGAATGGTTCCTAAAGGGTCCCGATAGGGATCCTAAGACTCAGAAGGAGTGGGCGGCTGAGCAGGGGTGTCATGAGGATTCTGTGCGGCGGATCAAGCGTGATGTGCGGTTTGCTAGGGAGTGGGATCGTCGTGCTGCTGAGTTGAATATTCATCCTGAGCGTACGCAGTCGGTGATTGATTCGTTGCATCAGCAGGCTGTGGGTGGTAGTGTTCAGGCTGCTTCGTTGTATTTGCAGTATGTGGAGAAGTTTACGCCGAAGCGGAAGGTTGTTGTGGATGAGCGTGAGGTTTCGGGGTTGTCTGATGGTGAGTTGGCTGATGAGTTGGAGGCTCAGGTGTTGCATTTGAGGGTGGTTGAGGACGTTGGCTAGGGTTCCGGGTGGTTTCGGGATCAATGATGTGAGGGGTGTTCGTTCTCGCCCGTCGCGTGCTGTGTCGTTGCGGGATGTGCGTGAGTTGCCGGTGCAGAAGGCGGGGGGTTTGGAGGAGTTTCTGTTTTGGTCGCGGGAGAACCCGCGTCCGTACGGTATGAGTGGTGAACCTCGTGATGTGTCTAAGTTGTCTGCGCGGGCGCGTGCTTGGGTTGAGTCGATGGGTTTCGATGTTGAGGATCTACATGAGCCTATGGCGGATGATTTAGAGGATTTGGCTGAGGCGGAGATTGATGAGCGGGATACGGAAGAGGTGTTCGATGAGCGTCAACAGGCGGGCATGGAACGCGACTACCAGCGAATCTTGGATGATCGGCAGCAGCAGGTTGATGACGTTGCGAATGTCGCAGCAGCATGGCAGGACGCTGAAAAGGACGCTTCGGTAGGTGACCCCGAGTGGGACGGCTTTCCTGTGGAGGAGTCCAGAAGGTTGTCCGAAGGGGCGCGCAGGCTTGTAGATCAGCCGGGCGGTTTTGCGCCGTCACCTCCGTTGAGTGGAATGTTGCCGGGTGCCCCACTCAGGAGTCCGCAGGGGCCGACGGTTATGTCCATGGAGGGTCAGCAGGCTTTGCCGGGGATGGAACCTCCGCCGCCGTGGGCGATGACTCCAGAACAAATCGCAATCGGGAAAGCAGGGGTGGAGGAGTCCCGGCGGCGTCTACAGCACGGTAACCCGCCTGAACCACCGAACCATCTGGACAATCTGGCGCAGCAGCGGGCGATTCGGGATGCGTTGTTTGCGATTGTTGCTGCTGGCGGTGGCGCTGCGGCGTTGGGTGGCTTTGGTGGCGGCGGGATGCTTCGCGGTATGGGTAGCGGCCTTGGGGCGTTCCGATGACTCTTCAGGCTGATCGTAGATGGCGTATGGTGTGGCGGCTCACCAAGGGTGCTGCCCGTCGTCGCCGGGAACGCGACTCGTTCTACCGGTATGGTACGATTCCTGACTGGTGGCGACAGTATGGTTGAACCAGATGGCGGTTTCGTCGTAGAAGCAACAGAGGTGTATGATCCGTTTCAGGATGAGGAACCTTTGGAGTGCGGTTTGGAAGACCCGGAGGTTTGTGAGTCGTGTCAATGAGGTGGGGGATGTCGATAGCGGTGACTGCCCTGTTTCTGTTTGTTGCGTTCATGGTTTGGGGTTTGGGTCGGACGTTACAATCGTTGTTCGACTAGATGAGCCGTCTGACTGAACTTCAGCAGGAAGCCGAGTGGCGGCACTGTTGTGAGAGCGAATCGTACTTTCTGCGCAACTATTGGCATATCGCCCATCCTGCTCAGGGGAAGATTCTGTTCGATTTGCGTAACGCACAGTCGTCGGCGTTGCGGCACTGGGACGACAACCGGTACTCTCTGACCCTGAAGGCCCGCCAGATCGGGTGGACGACGCTTGTAGCAGCACACCAGTTCTGGTTGGCGTTCTTCAAGGACGATCAGAACATCATTGACCTGTCGCGTACGGAACGCGAGTCGGTATTGTTGTTGCGTAAGACAAAGTACGGGTTCAAGCACTTGCCGGACTGGTTGGTGGCTCGTGGCCCTGATTCGCTGATGGAGCATCAGCAAAGGATGGCGTTCAGTAATGGTTCTCAGATCACTTCTATGCCTTCGGCGTCGGATCCGGCCCGTGGCGAGTCTGCGTCGCTGGTCGTAGTTGATGAGTGGGCATTCTTACCAAACCCGGAGGAAGCATGGGCGTCCATTGAGCCGGTGGCCGATGTCGGAGGCCGAATCATTGGTCTTAGCACGGCAAATGGAAGCGGAAACTTCTTTCATGAACTATGGGTGGGGTCATCGACGGGCACGAACCGGTTTGCTCCAATGTTCTTTCCGTGGTCTGCTACAGAGGATCGGGATGAGTCGTGGTATCAGTCGAAGAAGGAGTCGATGCTTGCTTGGCAGTTGGCTCAGGAGTATCCGACTACGCCTGAAGAGGCGTTCATCAAGTCAGGTAACCCGGTTTTCGACTTGGATGTGTTGGAAGCGATGAATAGCACTGTCGAAGAGGGTCAGATGGGTTATTTGTGGGAACCGCACCCTCGTACGGTGGAATGGCGTAAAGATGCTCACAGTTTGGCGTGAACCGGTATCTAAACGCCCGTATTGTATCGGGGTTGATACCGCTGAGGGGCTGATTCACGGCGATTATTCGTGCGCACAGGTGTTGGATGTGCGTTCTGGGGAGCAGGTTGCGGTCTGGCATGGGCATATTCCGCCGGATACGTTGGCGCACGAGGTGTTTCGGCTCTCACTGTGGTACAATGATGCCTTGACGTGTGTGGAGTCAAACAACCATGGTTTGACGACTATCACCCAGTTGCGGCATCTGGGGCATCCGAACCTGTTTCGTAAACGGTCGTTGAATCAGGCAACAACGCGGGTGTCGCAGGAGTTTGGTTGGAAGACGACCCGTACGACGAAGCCGTTGTTGATTGACGATTTGGGGATGGCGTTGCGTTCCGACGAGTTGATTATCCACGACCGGTTCACTTTGGCCGAGTTGAGGACGTATACCCGCAATGAGCGGGGTTCGATGTCGGGTTCCCCGCATGATGACCGTGTAATGGCGTTGGCGTTGTCGAATGAGATGCGCCAGTACGCGTTTATGCCGGAGTTTGCGCAAAAAGTGGACGATTACTGGACTGTTGACTGGTGGGCGCGGCTTGCCGGAAAAACGGACGATGACGTGAATCCGTTCGTTATCGGCGCAAATAACGTCCGTGGGACAGTCTGATCTATCTCTTTAGAGACTATTTGGAGGTTTTATGTCAGCAGCAGGCAAGTTCGTTTCGCACACCAACGGTACCCGTACCGTGGATGGCGCTTCGGGCACGAACAACAAGATGGAGCGTGGTGGTTCTGTCGTCGCTAACCCGATTTGGGAACCTGCGACACCGAACTCACCCAAGCAGCGGTTCTCCGATCCGAAGTACGCCCAGTACACTGGCGCCTTTGGTGAGAACTCGCCACGGGAGACTCCTCTCAACCAGCACGGTATAACCGGCGACGTTGAGCCGGGTAAGCCACAGCCGGACCTGAAGGGTCACAACGCTGCGCCGCACACCAAGCGCCCGTAACTGTGGCGATCCTCCCCCGGGAGGCGACCTACGCAGAGTTCCGCGACTATACCGTGGGCCTGCGTGGGCCGTTGTCCTGCGCCGAGTTGGATGAGTTATGGGAACGTCGTCAGAAACTACTTGGCGTAAAGTTCGCAACTGGTCGGGGCTACCGATCCCAGTTGCCTCCCGAAGAGCAGCATCTGAGTCGGGAAGAACGCGGCCAAAAGGCGGAGCAGGAAGCGAAAGCGAACGGGCGGAACATTCAACGTCTGCCAGATAAGGCGTACTTCTAGTGGCTCGTAAGAATAAATCTGACCGGTTCGAGGACACCAAGCGTCGGATAGACGCCGCCACACGGTGGCGCGACGAAATGGGTTACGACAACCTGTGGCGTCGCATGACCGATCTGTACCGTGGGAAGCATTGGCCCCGTGGGAGTGTTACTCCCGAGGACATGATTACGGTCAATCTGGCTTTCAGCACGATCAACGTGATCGCCCCGTCTGTGTCGGTGAATCATCCCAAGATCGTGGTGACACCGAACTCAGAGGAAAATCAGGACCGCGCTGCCTTTGTTGAGGCTGTAGTGAACCATCTGTGGCGGCATCACGACTTCCGTAAGCCGTTCCGGCGTGCCGTGAAGGATTTTTTGATCTTCGGCCACAGTTGGGTCAAGGTCGGGTGGCAGTTCTTAGAGCAGGAGCGCACGCTCAGCGATGCGGAACGCGACGAAATGCTGGAGGAGGCTTTGGGGGAGGCCGACGCTTTCGCTGCTGAGGATCCGATTCTGGCGGGGGGTTTGCCGACGGATGAGGAGATGGCTGCCAACATTCCGCAGACAGCGATGATGGTGGTGGAGGATCAGCCGTTCGTAGAGCGCATTTCGCCGTTCGATGTTCTTATTGACCCGGAAGCGACGTGCATTGAGGATGCCAAGTGGATTGCGCAGCGGATCGTTCGACCGTTGGAAGCAGCGCGAACTGATCGGCGTTACAAGGCGTCGGCACGCAAAAACCTGTCTGCGGACTCGCTGTTGTATTCGATGTATTCTGTTTCTACCCGGCAGGAGCAGGAAGAGTACCTTGACACCGAGGAACGGTGTGTCGTGTACGAATACTACGATATTACGGAGAACACGTTGAGCGTGTTGCCGCAGTCGGGGGACCAGTTCTTGATCGACCCGATTGCGATGCCGTATGCGTACGGGCAGCCGTTCGTGATGATGCGCAACTATGACATTCCCGACTACTTTTACCCCATGGGGGATTTGGAGGCTTTGGAGTCTCTACAGCAGGAGTTGGACAAGACGCGTTCTCAGATGATGAACGCCCGGAAGCGTTATGCCCGCAAGTACCTGTATCACGAGCGGTCGTTTGGGCCGGAGGGCCGGGAGGCTTTGGAGTCCGATACTGATGGCAGGTTGGTACCGGTGGTGGATGAGAACAAGCCGTTGGGGGAAACGGTTGTTCCGATGCCGCAGACGCCGTTGTCGCCGGAAATCTACAACATGTCGGAGATCGTGGAGGCTGACATCAACACGGTTTCCGGTGTGTCGGAGTATGCGCGCGGTCAGATGCCGGAGATTCGTCGTACGGCAACAGAGGCGAGCATTATCGCTGATGCGGGTAACGCTAGGGCCGCGGACAAGTTGGCGACTGTAGAGTTGGCTATCGCCCAGATCGGTCGTCGGGTAATCCAGTTGATGCAACAGTTTATGACTGGGGAGCAGATGGCTCAGGTTGCCGACAAGGGTGGCAGCCTGTTTGTGCCGTATGCACGGGATGACATTACAGGCGAGTACGATTTCAGTGTGGAAGCGGGGTCTACGCAGCCGATCAACGACACGATTCGCAAACAGCAGGCTGTATCGCTGCTGAACGCTTTGGCTCCTCTGGTGGGCACTGTGATTGATCCGCAGGCGTTGGCAAAGCACGTTCTGTCGAACGGTTTCGGAATCAAAGACCCGGACAAGTTTATGATGCAGCAGCAACCGCAGCAGCCGGTCGGCCCCGAAGGGGCGGCACCGGGGGCTGGTCCCGGGGCGGGTCAGATGCCGCCGGGGATGCCGATGGGGCAACCGGAGGGGGCATTCTCCCCGACCGGCGGGGTGCCACCGGAGTTGCTGGCACAGATTCAAGGACAGATGGACGTAGACCTTCCGTTCTCGTAAGCAAGTGGGACAGCAGTCCCTACTACATAGGAGCAACCTTCAGGACTCCGAGGAGAAAATAGAATAATGAATGAAGACGTTGACGGAACCGTTGAGGCGGACAGCCCAGATTCTTCAGTAGAGGTTCTAGAGGAACCTGTTGGCGACGGCTACACCGTAAAGGTGGATGGTGTCGAAGAGCAGGTCAGTCTCAACGAACTTCGGGATGGATACCAGCGCCAGTCGGATTACACACGTAAGACGCAGGAGTTGGCATCCGAACGTAGTCGGTTACAGCAGGCAGAGGCGATTGTGAACTCGTTGGAGGCAGATCCGGCGGGAACACTAGAGGCTTTGGGTAACGCATTCGGTGTTGAGAGGACAACCGGTGAACCGGCGGGACCAGTGGACCCGTGGGATGAACCGGATCCCAGTGAGCAGCGGATAGCGAACTTGGAAGCCCGTCTTGAAGAGCAGGACCGGGTACATAGACGACAACAGGTAGAGAAGCAGGTAGATCGACTCAAAGATACCTACGGAGATTTTGACGCTCCCGCCCTGTACCAACACGCGCTGACGCACAAGATCGGCAATCTTGAAGCCGCATTGACACATATGCGGTACGACGATGTAGCCGCTAAAGCCAGCAAGTTGGAACAGGAACAGGAGCGCACCGGAGCAAAGCGTGACGCTGGCGTGGTGGAACCTTCAGGTTCCAAGCAGGCCGGTTCCACGACCGAACCGGTGAAAGAAGTTTCCAGTATCCGAGAGGCGTTCATGGACGCTAAGCGTTCCCTGACTTCCTAAACAACAGAGAGAAGGTGACAGATTATGGCGGCTGGCAACAGCAGTTTTGACGAGATTCTGTCTACCACCCTCAAGAACTACATCCCGAAACTTACTGACAACATCTTTAGCGCACGGCCTTTGTTCTATGCGTTGACGAACGGTCAGACGATTCGGCGTATTTCGGGTGGTGCGAAGATCGTTGTCCCGGTTATTTACGGGACCAACTCAACGGCTGGTTCGTACGCAGGTACGGACTCTATTTCCACGACGGCACAGACGGGCATTAGCGCGGCTGAGTATGACTGGAAGCAGTATGCAGCCACTGTGACGATCAACGGTATGGAGGAAGCCAAGAACAACGGCGAAGCCCAGATCATTGATCTTCTGGAAGGCAAGATTTTCCAGACGCAGGAAACCATCATTGAGAACATGAACACCATGTTCTGGAGTGATGGCACCGGCAACAGTAGCAAGGACATGAACGGCCTCAACAAGTTGGTTGGGACCGGCCTTACCGTGGGTGGTATTGATGCCACCGATTCGGACAACTCATGGTGGCGTTCAACCCTCCGCAACGGCCCTGCCGATGCGGGTGCTGGCGTATTGACAGTAGCCGCTATGGCGACTGTGTACAACACCGTGTCGGTTGGTAACGACCAGCCGACCATCATTATCACGGATCAGGACGAGTATGAGGCTTACGAGGCTCTGCTGGACGGTCAGATCCGTTACACGGACACAGATGTTGCCGATGGCGGGTTTCAGAACCTGCTGTTCAAGGGCGCACCTGTGACGTTTGATAGTGACACCAACTTGGATGGAAAGATGTTCTTCTTGAACACCAAGTACCTCCAACTGGTTGCACACTCCGACGTTTGGTTCAAGCCAACGCCGTTTGTGCGGCCTACCAATCAGGATGCGGTGTTCTCGCAGTTGCTCTGCTACGGCGAGTTGACTGTAAGCAACCGTGCCCGTCAGGGAATGATCTACGCTCTTAGCGACTGATCCCTGATAGACGGTAGTTGCCACGGGAGGCATCATGGCGAGAGGTTTCGCATACGCATACAAACAGGGTCAGCGCCCCGCAGAAGAACCTGCGGGAAACTATAAGACGCTCCAACCCGAAGGTCACGCCGTCAGGTCTGACCGTAGTATCCATCGCGTAAACCCCACCCCCACCCATGCTGCCCCCGTGGCGACACCATCTGTGTGCGTTGCCACCACGAAAGCCGGGGACCCCTGCAAGGGGCGCCCGGTTGGTGACACTGATTCCTGCGTCTTCCACACCGCTTAGGGGAGCCTCGTGCAACTGAGCGCCATGCGCGACCACGTTCGTAACGTGGTTGACATAACGACAAACGACATCTCTGACGCGACGATGAACACGTTTATCCGTGAGGGTTACGACATCATCGTGTATTCGGAGAAGCGGTGGCCGTTCTATGAGGTGGCGGTGACGTTTGACACGGTTGCGTCCCAGAAGGATTACACGCTGGCGGAGGTGGGAACAAGCCTTAGTTTCGCACACGACGGCGTAACCTTTTCGGGAGGATCTGCACCTAAGAACGTCGGTTTGCGTGAAGTAGCGGCGATGAAGACCTCCAACCATGTGTTGGAATACATCGGCTACGACGTTGCCGACATTATGTATCCGCTGGATTCTAACACTACGGGCAGACCGTGGTACTGGTCGTCGTGGAACAGCGGCACGAGTGCGTCGGCGGCGGTCACCAACCAGACGGTTCGGTTGTATCCGACTCCTTCCGAAGTTCAGACAGTATCTGTTCGCGGGTACCGTAACCCAGTGGAGTTTGGCGGCAACACCGCCGTGTACCGCACAGCGATTGCTGATGCGAACACACCGGATTTGCCGGTGCCGTTCGACAACGTGCTGACATTGTATGTGTTGTACCGGGCGTATCAGCAGCAGGAAGACGCTGCAATGGGGCAACAGTATTATTCGCAGTTTATCCAAGAGTTGGACAATCTGCGGGCACGCTTTGAGGACTCTCCCGCCCCACAGCCGCTGGTGTTGAACAGCATCAGGGCATCACGGTGGCTGTCGCAGTCGTACCTGCCGGGGAAACTCCGCTATTCTTGGGAACTGTAAATGCCCCTACAGGCGGATACGAAGGTAGCCAAGGGCGGGGACGCCTACCGTTATGACGAGCGCGCTGACTTTACCGGTGGCCTGAACCTGCGTGCTGACCAGTTCAATCTGGCTGTGAACGAATCTCCGGGGTTGTTGAACGTGGACGTGGACCCGCGTGGCGGCGTGTCACGTCGGGACGCTGTAGACATCATCAACGCCACGGCTCTAGGGGATCACATTCTCAGTTTGTTCTACCATTCTGACGCGTCCAACAATCAGGTGATGATAGCGGCCACCAGCAGCGGCAACAGTACGTTGCACTTTGCCACTGGTGCGGCAGGGAACTTTACCCAGATCACGTCATCGGCGGGGAACATAACGATGACCGGCCTGCAACGCCCGCAGGCCGTGACGTTCAACGACACGACATACGTTGTGAACGGGTCGCTGTTCGATACGTCGTATTCGGCGGTTTCTTGGACGGGTTCCAACAACGCCACCCGGCTCACCCCGGACATAGACGGCTCTGCTGGACACTTCCCGTGCGCCCGCTATGCGGCGACATGGGCGGAGTTCGTGTGGGTTGCTTACACGTTGGAATCAGGTACGTCGTACAGGAACCGGGTCAGGTTCTCGGCGGTGAACGACGGTGAGAACTGGACGGCCAGCGATTACATAGACATAGACATTGGTGAGGACGGCGACTACATAACGGCCATTATCCCCGATGCTGACCGGTTGCTGGTATTCAAGCAGAACAGCGTGTACGCCATCTACGGTTTTAGCAGGGATTCGTTTGAGGTTCGCAACCTTACACGCACCGCTGGGTGCCGTGACGGCACCAACCCAGTGGCTGGTACGGCGGGGGTGTTCTTCTGGTACGGCGAAGATGGCGTGTTTCTGGTAGCGTACGAGCAGATAGCGTGGGTGTTTGAGCGGATCAAACCGGCGCTGGACGACGGAAGCCTTACGTTGGGAACGGCACCGTCTTTGATGTGGTTTGATGAGAAACTGTGGGTTTCGGCAGACTACCAATCGGGAGACAATCTTGCCGGGTCGGATCAGACGAACCGTCGGAACACGTTCATGTGGGACCCGTCGTTGGGTGACACGGGTGCGTGGACCCGGTATGACATCAACGCCCGTTCCCTGTTGGCGTACAGGCCGTCGGGGGCGCAACACTTTGGGCTGGCCGTCACCTCCGATGTGAACGGCACGGCAGCGTTTACACGGGTGGCGAAAGTCAACGTGGACGCCGATGTAGACGACTACAACGGGACTACGGCGGAGGAAATCCGGTCTTTTTACCAGACTGGGTGGTTTGTGGGGAACCGGCCCACGTTTACGAAACGGTGGGGGAAGACCCGTACGGTCATGTTGGCAGACGACACCCTGACTGTGCGCATGGGCATCTTCAAGGACTATGACTTGTCTACTGAGTCTGTTTCCCAGTCTCAGTCGATTACTGGTCCCGGTGGGGCGGCGTCGTGGGATTCGGCCCCTTCTGGGTCTGGTGATGGTGTTTGGGACGTGTCGGAGTGGGCTGCTGGGGGCACATCGAACATTTACAAGTTCTTTAGGTGGCCTACGGCTGGGACAGCCAAGGCTATTAGTTTGAGGTTTAGTGTTACGCCGTCTACGGGCGCCCGCGGCAAGTGGGGGCTTACGTCGGCTGTGGCGATGTATAGGACTCGGAGGTTGCGATAATGGCGGCTTTGGCTGTGACTAACTCGTTTACGGCGGGTACGTCGATTGTGGCGTCCCAGATGAATGCCAACTTCACGGATGTCGTGTCGTGGGCTACGGGGACACCGTTCCTGTCGGCTTCGGGTTCCTTGACGACGGTCAAGGGCACTATGTCGGTGACGGAGTTGGCGACGTTTGTTGCGGGTATAGAGATTCTGGGGTCTAACCCTGTTATCAAGTTTGAGGGTTCAACTGCTAACGCCCACGAGACTGAACTCCATGTCACTGATCCGACTGCGGATCGTACGATCACGCTGCCTAATGCTAGCGGAACGGTATCTTTGGCGGGCGACGGTAACGCCAGCAACATTATTTCCAACTCAGTTTTCAACTAAGGAAAGACGAACATGGCAACATACTCAAAGGTCAAACTGTCTGGTGGCACGACAGGCAAGAACATCAAGGTTGTACCCACCGCCACGGCAGGAACAACCATCCATACCGCTGTCGCAGGCACATCTGATCTGGACGAAGTATGGCTGTATGCCTGCAACACCGATTCGACGGACAGGAAACTAACCATCGAATACGGCGGCGTTACTTCACCTGACGATCTGACAGAGGTCACTATTGCCGCTGAGGCGGGGTGGGTGCTTGTGTGTCCGGGTCTGCTGTTGCAGAACGGTCTTGTCATCAAGGCGTTTGCCGCTGCGGCGAATGTGGTGATGATAAACGGGTACGTCAACCGTATTACTGCCTAAATAATGTTTCGTCAGGATCGCACCAACCCGTCTACCGCTGTTTCTAACTGGCGGGGGCGGCATGACACGCCGAAGGCGTGGCCGTCTACGGCTGTGTCTACTTGGTTGAATGGTGGCCTGTTTGGTGGCGCGCCTTTGACGGCGTTTGGTGGGATCATCACGCAGTATGAGGATTCTGGTACGACGTATCGGGTTCATACGTTCCGTGGTTCAGGCAAGTTCTATGTTGCCAGCGGTGCGGCTGATGTGGAATATCTCGTAATCGCAGGCGGCGGTGCTGGCGGTGGCAAGACCGCTACTGCGTATGGGATGGCTGGCGGTGGTGGTGCTGGATCAACCGTGACGGGAACCACGGCGGTGTCAGCGGGGACGTACACGATTGTCGTCGGAACAGGCGGTGTAGGAGCCAGCGCAGCGAACGGCGGCTCTGGCACCGACTCAACGGCTTTCGGTGTCACAGGCGACGGCGGTGGCGGTGGCGGCGGTGGAGGCACCGTCGGAGGCACCGTCCCAGCAGGCGGTTCGGGTGGTGGCGGTGGCACCGTGTCAGGCGGTTCGACTGGCGGTCTGGCATCGGGTGTAGGCACAGGAAACGCTGGCGGTGACGGTTCCGAAAATGATGTTAGCACCCGTGCAGGCGGCGGCGGTGGCGGCGCGGGTGCCGCTGGACAAGACGCCCAAGCGAGGGGTGCCGCTCACGGTGGCGAAGGCGGTAACGGGGCCACCTACATCGGGATCGGGAACTCGTCAGGTCACACGACCGCTGTTTACGCTGGTGGCGGCGGCGCTGCAGGGGGTACTTGGGCAGCGGGAGGTACAGGTGGAGGTGGTACTGGTTCGGGTGGGTTGCCGACTGGAGCCGTTGTGCAGACAGGTTCAGGTGGCGGCGGCAACGGTTCCGATTCTGCTTCCGTGGCAACGGGCAAGGACGGTGCTGCGGGCATTGTCATCGTCAGGTATGCGGTCTAATGGCTGATCCCGCATACATCGTTGATGGTGTTCTCACTGACGGTGAGGCATGGGTCGGCCTCGGCACGACGACGCTCGGGTCGGATACGGCCACGATCACGTTCACCTCAACCGACGACGGGCAGGTCGGGGACTTCTCCCAATACATGGATTTGATGGTCGTCTGGTATGCCCGCAGCGCAAAAGCGGCTACGGGCGAGGGCTATCTAGGTATGCGGTACAACAACAACTCTGGTGCCATTTACGGGCAGCAGTACCTCACAGGAGATGGCAGCAGCGCCAGTGCAGCGGAGTCGGCTGGGCCGACCTACACGTTCCTTGGTTTCATTCCGAACAACAATGTGACGGCAAACATTTTCGCATCGGGGGTGTGCAGCATCTTCGACATCAACAGTGGCAAATACAAGTCGTCCATAGCCCAACTTGCGGAGGACATGGACGGTTCGGGTCGGGTTCGGTTGGAGGCTGTTGCTTGGAGGAATCAGGCGCCGATCTCAGAGATCGACATATTTGAGGTTTACGGGGAGAACATGCTGGCTGGCAGTCAGGTTTCCCTGTTCGGGATCTTGCCAAGGATGGTGGCCTGATGGCTGTGATCGAAGCAATCGCCACAACGTATTTGGAGGCTGATGCTGCGACGGTGACGTTCTCGTCTATTCCTGCGACGTATGAGCATCTGCAACTGCGATGCTCCATCAGAACATCATCCAGCAACCGCGCTTCCGTCACCCTTGTATTCAATGGCGATACAGGTACCAACTACACCAGTCAACGAATGTTGGGGACTGCTAGTTCGGTATCGGCAGGCAGTTGGAGCGGTTTGGCGGGTCTTATGGGTGTGGAAGGTACGGGTGGAGATTCAACAGCCGCCGACTATGGCGTTGTCGTAGCCGACATCTTGGACTATGCCAACACGAACAAGAACACAACTTGCCAGTTTATTTCGGGAGCCAAGATCGCTACTGGTGCCGATTTATTTGTCCACTCTGGTTTGTGGGATGCCACCGCTGCGGTTCACACCATCACGCTTGACGGTTCTTACAACTCGCTGCGTGGTTCTGAGTTCACCCTCTACGGATTGAATAGTTCCTGATGGCTGCTTTCACTGTTATCGACCACACCGAACTCGGCGCAGCAACAGCGTCATGGGATGTGACCAGCATCCCGTCGTCGTATGACCATCTCCTAATCAAAGCGTCCACTCGGGTGGACGCGGCTGGTTACACGATTTACAACAAACTCAACTTCAACGCTGACACGGGCAACAACTATTCGATGACGGTCATGTACGCATTGTCAAGTGGGGTGGCCTCGGCGCGGGCTGCCAAAGGTGCGGAGGATTACGTCGGGTACATCTACTCTCCGCGAAACGACACGCTTGCTGATACTTACGGGTGTATCGACATTTGGATACCGAACTATGCGAACACCGCCAACTTCAAGCAGGTTCTCGCTTCGTCAACAGGACCGAACGCTTCGACCACCGACTCCCAGTGGGTACTCGCCCAGTGTGCAGGATTGTGGCACGCCACGGCGGCAATAAATCAGGTCACACTCGCTGGATTCGGAGCGAACTTCCACCAATACAGCACGTTCACCCTCTACGGAGTAACAGGAGCATAGAAATGGCAAGACAGAAGGTTGTCAACGGGGTCTACTACGACCTGACAGCAGAAGAA
>Ga0209756_1003032_pt1 | contig 13945 bp, 18 predicted proteins | sample ETNvirenome_6_85_FD_184071 | JGI IMG/M metagenome (GOLD analysis project Ga0209756, IMG submission 184071) | Marine viral communities from the Pacific Ocean - ETNP_6_85 (SPAdes) (version 3) | ecosystem: Environmental > Aquatic > Marine > Oceanic | place: Pacific Ocean | collected 2013-06-19
ATGTAAGGTGTTTTTCGTCTATCTTTTGGAGTTCGACGTCCTGTTGGTCGGCGAGCTTAGCAGCGTGTGCATCACCATGAGCAGTGAAGGCTGCTTTGTTCCTAATAAAACGAACTACCCGCGAAGGGAGACCGATGTTTTCGATCGCCTCCGCGAGTAGGAACTCATTCCATTTAGGTGGTTGACGCAGATACATCAACTATAATTAGTTGTGTATATTACTTAATGTCAATTGTAATGGAAGTGGTCGCAGGGGTTTCGCGGGGAACGAACACAGAAAGAATGCCCTGCTTGTAGTCGGCGCGCACGGAGGTGGCAGCCACATCGGTGGGAAGTTTCCACACTCGACTAAATGATCTGTAATAAACACGCTCCGTCTTGTCAGTATTTTCATTATCGTAGGAAATACAAAGTTGATCATTTTCCACTTTTACTGTTAAGTCCTCTTTACTTAACCCAGGAGCGACCACATCAATGCGATACTCCTCATCGGTTGTCGACACGTTGGTACGCACGGAGTAATCATCAATTACTGCGGTGCTCCCAAAATTAAAGAAATCATCACCAAAGAGGGTGTCGATTAAATTGCGCTGTGTTCTAGCGCGCCTTGTTGCGGGGTACATATAGCTAAATCTCCTTTATAGTATAAGCTGTACCGCTTATAAGTTATATTATAACACTGCAGATTGAGTTGTCAAGTAAATTATTTATCGCTTTGGGGGGCGCCACTAGGAATGTCCGTGATGCGGCGATAATCATCCTCAAGGCGCACGATGTCACTGGTCTCTGATGTGCTCACCTCAACGATTCTGACATCTGACTCCTCCGCACAAAATCGGTGGATCGTCCCCGGCGCAACATGAAATATCTCTCCGGGATGCATTACATGTAAGTGGATGCTGTCTCCCTCAAAATAGGGGCCTGCTTCACATACCAGGGTACCCTCTAGGACCATAATAGTTTCTTCTTTTATTTGATGATATTGGCGAGAAAGGCGATGACCTTCTTTAATAAACAAGATCTTTCCGACATACCCTCGGGAACTCTGAGCCCATACTTCCTCGTGGCCCCACGGCTTTTCTATAATGTGTGCGGTTTTTAACATTTTTATCCTTTGAGCAAAGTTTGGGTATCGGAGCCAAAGCGCGTGGCTACAACCGTGGGGCTTCCCACCACCACATGAGATTCGGTTATGCGACCGTTGTTGACAACAATCGTCGTAAAAGAATGATTGTCATCGAGATCGGCGGGGAGGGAACCTTCCCGTAGGAGTGCCTTGTACCCCCGGGCTTCTGATATACTCACCACATAACTTTTGTTGATCCATACTTCTCCCAGCCGAAACTTCGGGGTGGAGGTGCGTTCCATTCGAGGATTAAAGTTAGTTTCATTAAGAACTTCAATAAACCTTATCATTATGTTCCTTTTTCTCTAAGGAATAGACGCTATCGTTTTTAACAGACCACAAAGTCCCGTCGCAAAACACACGCACGTAATCCCCTCTAGTCGACGCCTCCGTAACAACTCCGAGTTTAGGGGCATCAGTTTCCTCTACCCTGAGTGGGATTGTTAGCTGGGGGTCGTTAAGCGTTGTCGAGTCACAGTCTATTAAGGCAACGGCTTGGGGGATATGGACAAGATCGCCTACTCGATGCTCCCCTTTCATAGGTCGGCACCAGGCGCGTCGTCCACGTCGCCAAGGGGAGCGGGAGGTAATCCCAAACCCCGGGGGCCCTTTTGATAATCTTCATACCCCTCCACAATCGCATTAACTTCTTCTAGGCGCGTATCCACCTGTAGGAGGGCCACTCTAAACTCCTTTATCATTTCACGAGCTTTTGGGGTGTTGGGGGTCCCGCCGTCGTCTTCGGCCCCCGTTAGTTCGTCCTGTACCCCTTTAAAGAGAGAAATGGCTTGCTGCATATCCTCCCCACATAAGTTGAGGATTTTGGCGGCTTCCTTGAGGATATCCTCTTCCTCTACTGTATAAGATAATTTTACTCTTGCCATTTCTTACTCCTTTTTAAAAAATAGATTGCCATACCGTAGTCGCTACGAGGCCGATCCCCACCGAAACCATAATCCATAAAATTTTCCCATTACTGGTTTTCCAAGCTTCCAAGATATCTAAACGCGCGTCGAGGCGCGTTAACCGAGCATACAGACCCTCGTCGGGGTTATACACAGCTTCCTTAATTTTTGCTATATTCTCACCCAATTCATCCTGCTTGTCAAGGAGCACCTGCATCTTGGTGACCATTTCGGTCATCATCACAGTAAGGTGCTGATTGGTGTCTTCTTCTGTCACTCGATCTTCTCCGGCCACACTAAATAGGCCTATAATTCTATAATCGCATGCGATGTTGTAATTAGTGTGCCGGCTGCGGACGCAGCATTTTCCAAAGCTGTGCGCGTTACCTTTACCGGATCAATTATACCAGCCTCCAGCATATCAACAAGCAAAAAGTCTCGAAAATTGTAGCCGCAATTTTTGGGGGCCTCTTCGATTTGAGACTGGATAAGATCGGGGGAGAGGCCGCTGTTAGTAGCCATTTGCCGCAGCGGGGCAGCTGCCGCGGCCCGCACAATTTCCACGCCAAACTGTTGATCCTCATTCTCTACCACCACATCCGCGAGAGCATTACATGCATTAAGCAAAGCAACTCCTCCTCCGGGGACGATTCCCTCCTCTTGTGCAGACTTAACTGCCTCTAGGGCGTCCTCAACACGATGCTTCTTTTCAATCATTTCTACTTCGGTAGGAGCGCCCACATTAATGACGGCAACCCCGGCAGCTAGCTTTGTAATACGTTCTTGAATTTTTTCACACTCGCGGAGATCCGATATCTCCTGAAGTTCTTTCTTCAGGTGTGCTATCTTTTGATCCAGAAGAGTGGCGTCTCCTCTGCCCCCAATGATAGTAGTGTTTCCTCGGGTAATGTCTACCGAGCGAGACTGCCCAAAATGCTCTAATTTGATATCCTTGAGACTGACGGTTGCTTCACGAGAGAAAAATTCTGCTCCCGTTGAGAGAGCAACATCAGCCAACAGGGAACGACGCCGATCTCCGTAAAATGGCGCCTTCACCGCAGCAATCTTCATGTTACCCCGGACTGTATTCATAATCAGCGCGGCCAAAGCCTGTCCCTCAATCTCCTCCGCTATGATAACCAGAGGGCGTCCGTCGCGGGACACAATCTCCAGGGCTGGTAAGATTTGATCCACCGAGTCTATCTTGTTGTCGGTGACTAAAATCAGAGGAGAGTCATAATGAACGGCTCCGCGTCGCTCATCGGTTACGAAGGCCGACGCGGCATATCCCGCTTCGAGCCGGAAACCCTCAATTACATCTAACGTGGTTTCTACAGTACGAGACTCCTCAATAGTAATAGAACCATCCTTGCCTGCTTTATCTACTGCAAGGGCCACGAGCTTACCAATCGTTCGATCGTTGTTAGCAGAAATGGTTGCAATGTTTTCTACGTCATCTAGGGTATGAATGTGAGTAGCCGCATCTTGGAGTGTTTCAACAATGCGACGTGTGGCCACTTCAATACCGCGGCGCAATTCGGTAGGAGAAGAGCCAGCAGTAATGTATCTCTGCGCTTGGACCAGGATTGCCCGGGCCAAAACGGTCGCCGTCGTAGTGCCGTCGCCTGCCATGACATTCGTTTGAGAAGTTGCCTGCTTGAGTATTTGGGCTGCAGCATTTTCAAACTCGTCATCTAGATGAACAAATGCCGACACAGTTACACCATCCTTCGTAATAATGGGGGCCTTGTCCTTCTGATGTAGAATAACATTACGCCCCTTGGGGCCCAATGTGGTGGCTACATTATCTGCCAGGATATTTACTCCTCTTAATACTTTTGCGTTTAGTTCTGAGCGCGACTCAAATTTACACTTGGGCACACCTCACCTCTCTTTCAGTTATGCTTATTATAACACACAAGTTTGAAATGTCAAACTATTTTTTTATTCTTCGTGGATGTAATGACTGCCGGGATCTTTGCCTAATTGTATGGGCCCACCGCCGCCGCCCTAGGGCGCGCCCTTGGCGCCGCCCATCATTCCTGAGACAGAGTCAACAACAGCGGCTTCAAGTTCCATCGCATCCTTTATCGCCGCTTGCCCATGTCGGGTCCGAGCGGCTGCATCTTTATCATCACACGTCGAGATGCCCCCTGGCTTGTCGTCACAATCGGCCAAGAAAAATCTTCCAATATTGTCGTTGAGATCGGCGAGCTTATTAAACATAGTTATTAGTTCTTCATTCATATTGGCGGCCGCTTCCTTAAAAAACTTAACGACCTCAGCATCCGTAAGTTTGATGCTTCCGATTCCCTTGTCGCCCCCAACGCCAAGCCCCTTATAATGTGTGGGCGAAATGTGGAACTGGGTGCCCCCCTTTTCATCGCTACTCTGTCCTCTAGATGATCGAGCGCCGGGTGCAGCTTGTCCGGGCCAGTCAAACCCTTCGGGAGGGGGGTTACCCAAGACAGCCTGGAAAAAAACAGATGGGGGGTGGCCGGCCTCCTTGAGGCTCGTGGCCAGGTTCGACCACGCGGCAAGCTTGTCTTTACCCCCCCACAACCTTACGGTATCCTTCGTTTCGGTACCTGGCATAGCTTCATAACCTTTTTTCAGTTTAACGCCGCCGCCCTTTTTCCCAGAAGCCACATCCGCCACACTAGCAATATAATATGCATCAGGATCAAAAAGGCCTTCGAGGGCTGGTGACCCGTCGCGTAAACGTAGGTTTATTTCCTGCGCGCCGGCGGGATCAATATAATATTGTTTGTCTTCCGGGTTCCGCCGCGCAATGGGCGCCCAGTCGAACCCCACTTTGCCTGTGCGCTCTCCGGTCTGCCGGAGGCCGTGCTTTGCATGACGAATCTCATACCGGGCGTTCTGGCCGCCTTTGTGTTGAAGCCATGCTTCTTTTAAATCTCTGGCTGCTTTGAACTCCTTGTCTTTGGCTATGATGGTTTCTCCGTAAGCAACGCTTCCAATCCACTCAAAAAAGCTATCGGCTGTGATATTAAATTCATAAAAAGTAACACCAGAAATCTGCTTCTTCTTATCGCTCTGATGCTTTACCACAATGACATAGCGCATCTCTTTGCCGGGTTTGTTGCCGTCATAACCGGCGAAATGTTTCACTAAATCTTTAAAGGATCCCTTTACTTGGCCCGCTTCATTAAGAATCTTCAAACTGATGGGCATATCTTTGTTTCCCATAGCATAAATACGAATGTCCGCAATATCTCCTTTGCTCGTGGGCACCTGGATAGATTTGTCCCCAAACAGAGCTGCCAAGAAGGGCTCCCAAAGAAACCCTGCGACTGATGCGTTAAATTCTTTAAGCATGTATACAAATTGATTTAAAAACATCAAATATGATAACATTTTAGGGATGGAGGCGTCTTGTAGACTGGCCTCGGGGGCGGCGAAGAAGGTTGTAAGGGCAGTTAGCTTTTGGGAAACAGCGCTAGCATCGGCACCCCCTTTGGCGAACCCAATATTCTTCATCCAAATTTCGAACTGCTGTCTGTCCTCACTGTCGGGCTTCTGGCCCACACTGATCTCGGTAGCCATCAAGTTAGGTAAGCGAATAATGCGCTCGCGTGCCCGGGCTCCTTTGTCCTCAGTCAGAGGGGGGGGCATCAAAAACTGGAGTACTTCATTAACAAGCTTTTCAGTTTCTTCTTGTTTATAAAAACTTTCTACAAGCGCATCAATATTCATGGGGGTATCCTCATCGGCTAATACTAATTAGATGATTTTATCAACAAGGCCCATTTCTAATGCGTCCTCGGCCGAGAAATATTCATCAGTGTTCTTGGAGAAGATATTGTATATCTCTCCAACCGATAGATTTGAATTTTCGGCGAGGACGTTTACCATCATATCTTCGACGGCCTTCAGCTCATTAAAATTCGTACGTACATCCGGGTGTGCGCCGCTCACATTGCTTGAACAATGATGAAGCATGAGCCGAGCATGTGTAGCTATGTGCCTCTTGCCCGGGGTTCCTGCCGCAAGAAGGACCACCGCCGCCGAGGAAACTTTCCCGTATCCAAAAGTGGCAATGTCCCGGTTCTTCTTGACGAGGGTCATCAAATCATAGATAGTAAACATTTCATTAACGGACCCACCCCCAGATGAAATAAAGAACTCAATATCTTCGGGGGGTTCCTCGGACTGTTCTTTAATAAGAATACGCCCTCCATTTAAAGTCAACAGCATTAGCGCAGCTTGCTGGGTGGTTTCTTCAGTAATCTCTCCTACAAGTCCTATGAGAGGAGGCTCAGATTCCTCACTCCCGAACGGGACTAGGGGGCTGCTTTCTTCACTGTCCTCTTCTGATTCGTTATCGTCGCTATGTCTCATCGAGTTTCCTTTGTGCCTCTGCCCGAGTGACCAGGGAGGGCTTTGTTCATAAATTTCATCGCCTCGTTCCAAGTCTTGAACGGGAGCATTGACTGGAAGTGCGGGGGCGATCTGCTCACTAATGATAGTATAACTGAATCTTTCCAGTTTGTCAAGGTTTGTTCATCCACTTCTTGAAACTCCCGAATTTGGGCGCTTGTAAAATTGGCGTCCCGCATCTGTTTCTTCTTTAATTCACTTAAGAAAGCGACGTCTTCGACTATTTTAAGACACATTACTAAAAGGTGTGCCACCGTTTGCTGTACCATTTTCCATGTGTGGACCACCTCCAAGAGGCGCGACACTAAAATAGTTGAAAAAAGGCCAGCGCCGAAGCCCAGGACCACAAAAATCATCAGTTCGTGATTAGTTACTTCATGCATATTCGTTCCAAACTAAAAAGCTGTGGGGGTTACCCACAGCTTCTAGTATACGTCAGGAGTGCCTGAAAGTCAAGCGTTATTATCTTTTTGTGCGAAGCGCGCTCTTCAGGATTCGAGCAGCAACGCGCTTGGTGACTTCTTCCACCAACGCGTCTGTTCCCTCTTGAACAATGGGTTTGTAGGTGCCTTGCGTACCGCCTCCAACATCACGGGCGCGGATACGAGGCCGAGACGGCTTCGGACCAGCAGCGGATCCTTTCCACTCCTCTTCCCCTTCTTCGGGATCAGGGGCATAAGAGCCCTTCTTTCCCTTGGCGAGCTTCTCGTACTTATCACCGCCGCCAAAGGCACCTTCGTCTACTTCTTCGTAGTCACGGCGGGAGCGCGACTCGTCGCCTTTGTTTCCGCCGTACTTCTGGCGCTCATCTACCTCTTCGTAGTCACGTCGGGAGCGCGACTCGTCGCCTTTGTTGCCTCCGGACTTTTGACGTTCCAGAAGTTCGTCTTCCTCCACGTCCATTTCATCCTCTTCGGCATCAAGTTCAACGTCGGCCTCAACCTCATCGTCTTCGGCGCCAAGTTCGTCTTCTTCCACATCCATTTCATCAGAATCAATCTCTACTTCTTCATCGACTACGTCTTCTAGGGCGGTCTCTAGGGCTGCTAGGAAATCATCAACAGAAACAGTGCGGCCTCCACCACCAGCGGACTCCAGGTCTGCGCCCTCTTCGTCATCGAGGACTTCATCATCCAGTCCTTCTTCCTCGCCGGCTTCAAGTTCGTCCTCTTCGGCCTCTCCGGGTTCACCTCGCTCGATGTCGCCAGCGGCATAGTCTTCGAGGGCCTCGGGATCGGCCTCTACTTCTTCTAGCCGACTGCTAGCATCGGGATGACCATACCCTCCGGCACCCTCTTTGCGGCCGCGGCCATGGCTCTCTTTCTTGAGGCCCTCGATAAATCCTGGGGCCAACGGCTCCAGGCGCGCCAGCTTCATGAACTGCCGAACCTGAGCTTCATTTAATAGGTTCTTTTTTGACATAATCGATTAATCTCCTAACATCGTCGCGAATGTGCTACTTTTAAATAGTGTTTTCTTTAGAGAATGTCTTTTTTAATTTGCGTAGTGTAGCATCCACGATCTGTTTAATGCGCACCGTGCTTACCTGGTGTCGGCGTCCTATTTGCTCCAACGTCATGGGCCCATGTTTCTTCACGGCAATCAACGTACAATTCAAATCTTCGGGGTAATCAATATGCAGCCGACATTCATTTTGTGTACAAGGGGTACGGTCCCCGTAGCATTGTCTCACGCATTGGCGCATTCGTCGTCTCCTTCCTGTATGTATTTAATAAGACTCTCCAATTGAAACTCTCGCTTGTCGGCGTCCCAAAATACTGCAGGCGCCAGGGATTCTATCTCACCCGAGGTTTCAATGCGAAACATCGAGGGAAAGCCGATGGGCATGTCGAGGCTAATATCAAAAAAATATGCAAACCCATCGATAAAAACCTCTTCGCCTCCTCCTGCTTCTACTTCGAAGGTCGATACCTCATACATATCTTCCACGCGAGTTGCTATCTCTTCCCAATACGCTTTAAACTTTTGACACCACCCACAGTAGGCGGAAGTAACAATTAAAAATTGGGGTCTCCTGTCGTACTCCGCCGCTTGGCGGATGTCTGCGAGTGCAAACACACTAGATAATTCTCTCATAACTCTGGCATCTCCTCTTCTAGTATATCGAATATACTTTCTACTTCTTCGGTGCTCAAGGCCATCTCTTCCATTAATGTCTGCCCCGCTTTCCGTAGTTTTTTGGAACCGAGCGTCCGACGCTTCGATTGAACTTTTTTATTTATTTTATAATCATCTAGAAACTCCATAAATAAAGGATCTTGTTCTAGATAGGACTCAACACAGTATCTAAAAAATTCACTCTGCGTTTTAATTTGATCATAGTACAAGCGAATTTTCAGATTTTCATGGAGTTTTGAATTCAAAAAAAAAGTTAATTTGGAATGAGTGGGGGGCACTTTGGTGGTCATTTTAAAATGTGAGTTGAACTTTCTACCTGCCCACTCCCAGTCTGACGCAGGAACTGTGCATTAGTTTGGAGATCTTTGATGGAGCGGGCTCCGGAGTACGACAGCCCGCTTCGGATCCCCCGCTCTAGCTCACGCAGGACGAAGCCCACCGGACCTTTGCAGGGAAGTGTGGTGGCAACCCCCTCCAGCGACGCGGTCTTCCCGCGCCACTCAATCTGGGCGTCCCTACTCGCCATACCACGATAAGACTTAACGTTGCCGTGGTGGGTATGGATTACGTCTCCAGGAGTTTCATCAGTGCCCGCAAGCATAGACCCAAGCATAACGAAGTGAGCCCCAGCTGCCAAAGCTTTGACAATATCGCCGGCAGTCCTAATTCCTCCGTCGGCAATAATCGGTACTTTGTGGGCTCCTTCCGCACAATCCAACATTGTTTGAAGGCCCGGAACGCCGTGCCCAGTCTGAATCCGAGTTGAACAAATAGAACCGCCGCCAATATTGCAACGCACACTGTCGGCTCCCCAATCGACCAAGTCATTGTACCCCTCCAAGGTTGCAACATTCCCGGCCATGATGTGTACTGCGTCGTCAAAAACGTTACGCAATTCGTGGAGCGCCTCTTTCATTAAAATGTGGTGGCCATGTGCCACATCCACACACAATATGTTAACGCCCGCCTCATAGAGGGCTGTTGCTCTCTCTAAATAGTCTCCCGAAACTCCTATCGCTGCGCCCACCGTGGCCTCTGCAGGTAGGCACCCCACGTGCTGACACTGAACCTCTATGGAATTATATCTATGGATGATTCCTAGACCCCCATAAGAATCCATAGCCGCCGCCATTGGAGACGCGGTTACAGTATCCATTGGGCTCGATATAATTGGTACTCTAAATGTATGCCCTCCTAAAGCTGCATCCAACGACACTTCGGTGCGGCTCCGAATATCAGAATATTGAGGCTTTAAGAGCACATCATCATAAGTTACGGCTTCTTTAATCTGCATTGTGGTGATCTATTGTTTTCTGTACGAGGGCGGAGCAAGCAGGGCACGTCAAACGTACGCGTGATTCATTAACTGTAACGCGCCACGTAAGAACAGTTTCAGCTGTACGCTCAAAAGGAAGGTCGCATAGGCAACAATTTTTAGGATGCTTCATCATTAAAGATGCCCGGGTATCCAGGTTTTCCTCCGCCACTTTGCGTGCCTTCTTACGCCTCTGGGGGCTGACTTTGCGAAGCTTCTTCACTTGCCGGTTGACCCTAGAGCCCCAGTGCCCCGGTTAGAAATAGTGATGGGGTACCAATCATAGATGTCGGGGGTTGCACTGGCAACAAAGCGAGCATGGACGATCGGTACGACGACTGCCTGAGCAATTTTATCTCCAGGCGCTACGATCTGATCGGTAGTGCCAATGTTGTGGAGATTAACAAACACTTCGCCTTCATATCCACTATCAACTACATGGGCCCCCACTAACAGATGCTTCTGGGCAGCCATACTGGATCTATTCTTTATCTCTAGCATATACCCATGGGGGATTGCAAATTGGCATCCCGTAGGAAGTAGTTTACTTTCGCCAGGGGCAATTCGCATGCCACGGAGGGAAGCATCTTCGGGGCTCCATTTCAAATCTAGGCCAGCGTCGCTCGGGTTGGAGCGTTCAGGGGGATGCACGTTATCGTGAATCATGTAATATTGTAAAATCATTTTATGTCCTCTCTCTAATACGATTTAGAATTATATTATAATAGTCTTTATCTTTCTCAATGCAAATGTATTTGCGGTTGCTATTGATAGCGGCGAGCGCAGCGGTCCCGGCTCCAGCACAACTATCGAGTACCACTTCCTCTTCGTGCGTATAGGTGCGAATGAGATACTCAAATAGACTAATGGGTTTTTGCGTGGGATGGTATACTTTACCTTCGCTCTCCGCTGTTTTAAAGTATTGAACCGTACGTGGATAGCGCATGCCCGTCTCGTTCTTAACCAACACCTCTACCTGTTTGCCGTATACAGCTGTCGGTCGATGGGCCGAGCCTTTGTAATAGGGGGTACTCTGCCACATCTGAGGATTGTAGGTTGGCAGCTTTCTGTAGAACACGCATACATCTTCGTGTGCTTTCATGGGCATTTTCTTGGCGTTGAGGTAGCCGGTGGCTTTGGACTTCTCCCACACCCAGTTGTATCGGTACTGCTTAGGATTCGAGTTAACTAAAATACTCGTAAAAGGTTGCGACGCCGTTAAGACAACAGCCCCATTGAGTTTTATCACTCTACTGTACTGCTCCCACAAGGGCTCAAATGGAATAATTACGTCCCATCTACATTGAGTAGTGCCATAAGGAAGATCACACAAAATCATATCTACACTGCCATCGGGCAGATCTTTCATAACTTCAAGACAATCCCCGTGGAGAACGCAGCTATCTAACACGTCGAGCCTACTTCCACCAAAAACTTCAGTTCCTTTGTCAGGCGAACCTGTGTCTCCTCGGTTCGCTGGAGGGGTCGCCTGTTATGGGGGAGCCACTTCTTGGGTGCGAACCGGTCATGTGGCACCACGCTAAAGTATCGCATTTTTTCCAGGAGCACTTTACGTACGGCAGCATCAAACACTTCAAGCGATTCTTCAAACTTGTCGTGAAAAAGACGATAAGTGGTGGTGCTACTCAAAACAAAAAAGGGACACTCTACTCCCAACTTAAGGAAGCGAGCTGCTGTTTTGGCGAAGCCAAATACAGCGCGCTCCAAAAAGCAAGAGTCTACATAATGTCCCTTACACTCCTCAATGATAAGAAGGTTATCCTTTTCATCATATATATACCAATCAGCATTGAAGCCCGCAAGTCGTGGGTCATGGATTTCATTACGAACATCCAATCCCATCTTTTCATAAATTCGTCGACGATGATTCTCGTATTGTTCTCCTACAATATCTTTCAAAGCTTTACCGCTTTTGTTGATAGCAATAGTATCATCGCAAAAAGAATCATAACTATCCATATAATCTTCGGGAGTACACATAATCGTTTCTATCCTAACAATCTTAGATTTCTTCTAATGGATCTCGTTGAAAATCCCCATGCCGGGTCGAAGTCTAATCTACCCATGTAGGGACGGTTCAAGTGAATCCTATCCTTACCTTCTACTATACCCCAACATCGAAATTTTGTCAACACCGAATTAGAATCAATTACAGCAACAATCCAATAGAGCTTCCCGTTCTTTGTTTTCTTGCGAATGATCTCTCGGGGGATGAACCACGCAACACCCAGGTCGGGATCATAGTCAGAGAGCGGAGGAACAAAGTTCGCTTCCAGACGCTCCCTCACGGCGTCAGTCATAACAAGGTGCATCGGAAAAATACCAGTGAGGGTGGTCAGATTATCAATCTCCTCCTCAGCCGTGAAGCCTCCCTCTTCCTTGTACGCCTCAACATTCTCAAGGAACTTCTTTTTACTGTAGACACGGTCAACAGCGACGGCAGACCAAAAATGTTTACGGCCTGTGAAGCGCTCGTCCATCAAGTTGTTGAGCGCACCGGAGCGCACCAGTACATCGAGCGCCTTCTTGTTTAGTTTGCTGTATACAATGTCGTCATGGAACAGAAATTCCTCAATATCATTGAACGGTCTGTTCGCGACGATTTGTTCGATAGCTGCATCCCCTAGACCCTTGAGGCCCGAGAGGGGCTGCACCAAACGCTTTTCATTATTGGGGTCAATCTCCCATACAAACGACGAAGTGTTAATGTCTGCCTCCACAATCTCAAAGCCATTCGACTTCGCAATGTTGATAGCACGTTCCTTGCGCTTCTCTGGTTCCTTGTCGAGGAATGCTGCCATCCATTCAACGGGGTAGTAGTTATAGAGCCACGCGCATTGGAACGAGATTGCCGAGTATGAAACTGCATGCGACTTGTTAAAGCCGTAGCCCGAGAAGTACTCAAAGCGTTCCCACATATCCTCCGCTTCGCTGTGGCGGATGCCCTTCTCTACGCAGCCGTCGATGAACTTGGTGCGGAGGGCCCTCTTAACTCTGGCTTCCTTGCCGGTTCCCTTCTTAGTAAGAACCTTACGAAGGATGTTCCCCTCATCGAGAGAGATATTCTTCCCTAGCTTGTGCGCAAGGAGAGCAATCTGCTCTTGGAAGATAAGGAACCCATACGTTTCCTTCGTTACGTCCTTGACATGCTCGTTGATGTAATCGATATCCCCCGCGTTTGCCTTGGCTTGAATGTACTGCTCGTGCACATTGGCCGAGAGTGGCCCTGGTCGATAGATTGAGGTGATGGCAGAGATGTCAATCAAAGACTTCGGCTTTGCGTTTGCGCAGAATTCCTGTGCGCGCTGCTCTGTGAATTGAAAAATACCCGCGAAGTTTCCCTTCTGGAAAACATTCTTATACACTTCTTCGTTATCGAAATCAATCTTGTCGGGGTGGAGGTGCTCCTCGTAGAATGCTTTTACATCCTCGAACGTCGGGTCTGCATTGTTATGGTGTCGCTTCAAGATGTGACGGATTGCGCCATCGATCATTCGAAGTGTCGAGAGCCCCAAGAGGTCAAACTTAATAAACCCGAGTGGCTCCAAATGGCGGAGGTTCTGTCCCTCGGCCCAAGGCGACTGTCGCACCCCTCCCGAACTAATGATCGGCATATGCTCGTTCAAATCATCGGCAATCAATACGCCGCCGGCGTGACGGGAGCAGGAACGAACCTGTCCCACCAATGCCTCAACGTGCGTCTTGATGTGCGGATACTTTATTAGGTAGCCGCGCAAGGAGGGCGATAGTTCCATCACCTCTTCCCAAGTCGGAACATAAACTCCCGCCTTGATCCCATGCTTCATCTTGGCTGCGGGGGTTGCTTCGAAGATCATACTTGATGTTACTTTATTAACTTCACTGAACTCAATACCATAAAACTTTGAAATGTCTTTGATCAACGACTTCAGCTGAAGGGTATTCCAGTTAGAGATTGGGATGACCGAGTTCTTGCCCCAGTCCTCCATCAGCATTTCCTTGAGTTCCATTGGCTCCGCGACATCATAATCAATGTCGGGGTAGTCCGTCGCATCCTTG
>Ga0209756_1003041_pt1 | contig 13908 bp, 27 predicted proteins | sample ETNvirenome_6_85_FD_184071 | JGI IMG/M metagenome (GOLD analysis project Ga0209756, IMG submission 184071) | Marine viral communities from the Pacific Ocean - ETNP_6_85 (SPAdes) (version 3) | ecosystem: Environmental > Aquatic > Marine > Oceanic | place: Pacific Ocean | collected 2013-06-19
AACACAGCAAGCATGAACCTCTTGACCCAGCCGCAGAACGTGAACGACACAGGGACGAGCGCCGCGAAAGTCGGAACAGGATCAAACAGGCACGACTGGAACGCACAGCACGACAGGAACGCACAGCACAACTGGAAAGAGGTGACGCATGACGACAGAGCCAAGAGGAACCCCACTGTATCCAACAGGACCGCGCATCCACTGCAAGTGGTGCGGTAAACGTATCAAGACACTGCTGCACCATAAGCACGACGGAAACAACTACCACTACAGATGTTTACAGGAACTCAAGGCTGATATGGAATGGCTCAAGAAGGGGGATTAACATGACGACAGGACTACAGTTCTCACCAGAGAACGCCAAGCTCCAGAATATACAGGACTGGGCAGCACTGCCTGAGTACTGGGGCCGACAGGTCAGGATACATGGCTTCAGTCTACCTGCCGGGTACACATGCCCTGCTGCGAAGCTCTGCCTGAGCAAGGCAGATAGAGTGACAGGCAAGATCAAGGATGGGAAGCACAACGAATTCCGGTGCTTCATGGCATCCATTGAAGCCTACAGCCCACAGTTACGGGAGATGATATGGAAAAACTTTAACATACTCCGTGGCCTTGATATGGAAGGGATGGTATCGGTACTGTATGATGCCCTGCCGGATACAGATATTGTCCGCATTGATGTGGGTGGGGACTTCTTTAATCAGGCATACTTCAATGCATGGGTACAGGTCGCACGACTGTGTCCAGATGTGACGTTCTATGCGTACACCAAGAGTCTCAACTTCTGGGAACATGCACTCAAGTACGGTGGTATCCCGGACAATCTGAAACTGACAGCATCATATGGTGGAAACTATGACGACATGATTAATGGGGACAACGGCAAGGTATCAATGGTGCAGGAATACGGCATCAAGTCGGCCCGCGTGGTATTGAATCCTGAAGAAGCGGACAGGCTTGGCCTACCCATAGACCACGACGAGTGGCACGCCATCGCAGGGACACAACCATTCGCACTCTTACTCCACGGCACACAACCCAAGGGATCAAAGGCAGCAGCAGCATTGAAGGATCTCAAGCTCAGAGGGATCAAGTTTGCGTACAGCAAATAGGAAGGTAGGGAGACATGATGGGAATAGCAGGATTCAAAACCAAGAAGGAGCTCAAGGCAGCAGTCGGCACGAAGCCGCGCTTCATTGAGACAAGCATGTTCGGGAAAGAATATACAGGGGATGGCAGGTATGCCGTTGTCGGTCCCGATCCACTGATACGCAAGTGGTACGCAGAGATAACGGTCGTTGAGGGGCTCATCCACAAGGTGAAATAGGAAGGTAGGGAGACATGGCAGATACACGCGAGGACAACCAGGAATACTTGATGCAGCAACATATCAAGGCACTTGAGGCAGACCTTGATGTACTTATCCGGTGGTCTAGCATCCGTGATATCTATGATGGTGCATGGACAGGAAACAACGGGCGGCTACAGCAAGGGCTCACCAATCTAGCGAACACCGTGCAAGCACTCCGTGAACGAGAATGGAAGGTGAGGTGACGTATGACGACAGGCAAGAAGGTCAAACCAGTCTGCGAAAGATGCAAATCAAAAGACGGGGAAGGACAAGAGGCAGTTCCCGTGGGAGAGGCATACGTTGTATGGGGCATTGATGTACAGCGTATGGTCATTGATGATGATGCAGGCGCACCAAACAAATGGTACTGCCCCATATGTGAAGACGAGGTAGAAGTCGAGTGGGTGGACGCATGACCACAGATAACCCAGTGACAACATGCCACATCTGTGGCCTGACCAGCAGTGATGAGAGGAGGTTCACGTACGGAAACAAACAGGACGAGGAAGCGATCACCGGAGACGGATCAATCCGATGCGGGAATTGTATTGATGATGAAGACACAGAAGGAGGAGAATGATGAAGAACATTGATAAACAGGGACATCAGATTCTGGTGGATGAATTGAAGAAAGCAGCACAGGAGATTGCAGCCAAGCATGGTCTCGTTATCGTGAGCAAGGGGGGGAAGTACACACTTGATACCGGCAGTGTCAAGATGGAGTTTTTAGTACCGAACCACGACTTCCAAACGGATATGGGTCAATCACTGGGTGCAGAGTTCGACATTGGCTTTGGGTTCAGGTACAAGAAGAGGGACTATACCGTGATCGGATTTGATTCCAATGCACGGAAGTATAAAGTCATTGCCCAGAGGGATGACAACGAAGAGGTGGGACTCACTGTTGCTGGAGTGAACATACAGTACAGGATCAATGAGGAGGCAGCTCGTGGATGACGATGACATTATCGGACAACGTATCACAGGCATACGGAACCTCACGCCTGCTGAACTGAAGAAGGAGAATTGGAAGAACAATCCCCATCACGGTCCAGCCACTGGCCTGGAACTGGAGAACGGTGTGTTCCTCTACCCATCACAGGACCCAGAAGGGAACGGCAGTGGCGTGTTCTTCTACTCACTTGGCAAGCATTTACACATGATCGGGGAGGTGAAGGCATGACATTTAAGCTCAGGTCATGGCCTGATGTCGGGGATGTCACAGAAAATACCGTTGTGTATTACTCCATGTGGCCACAGGGATACAACATCCCGGCCACACCCATACAGAACTACGACTGTGATGACCATACGAAACAATGCACAGGACTGACCGCACTGAAAGAGAAGGGAGATACGTGGGACCTCGAAGATATGGCACAGGATACCTGCTCAATCTGGTGCTTTGAAGTGAGCAAGCAACAGATACCAAAGGCATTTCCGTTTGATAGGAACTGGGAGGTACACCATAGGATGAAAGACGAAGTCGTTGAGTAGTAGTTCTACTACATGGTATAATATGGTATGGAGGTGAGACATGAAGCAGGAGCAGGAAGATGGAGTGCGCACCGGCCGGTGCGCACAACAGGATGTCTGTCCAGAGTGTGAGGGGACAAACCTCAGCGAGGACAGAACACAGTGCTTCAACTGCCAAGCAGAAGACTACGCAGAGGGGAGAGAGGTATGACGAAAGAGGCACGTAAGAATGCACTTCGCACTGCACTCAAGCTGGAGATGGGGAAAGGCAAAGACAAGGAGCAACTCGGCAAGATTGTTCGTATGGTCAGTGCCGGACTGACCAGAGAAGAGATTGAGGAATGCATGGCCGTTGTTCAGGCAGAACTTTATACAGAAGAAGGGAGCTAGAATGTGGATTATACCCAACAACCTATCAGACACTTATCCGTCTGTTCTGGATACGAAGGACTTGGGCTTGGAATCAGAAGAATTTTCCCAAGCATCAGAGAAATCGCTTTTGTGGAGGGGGAATCATGGGCCGTCGCGAACCTGGCGAACAAGATGGAAGAGGGAAAGCTACATCCAGCACCTGTCTGGACGGATGTTAAGACATTCCCATTCAGACAGTTTCGTGGAAAGGTGGACATCCTCTCTGGAGGATTCCCCTGCCAGCCTTTCAGTACTGCTGGGAGTGGCAAGGGAGTATCCGATGAACGACACCTCTACCCATTCATCAGCGCAGGGATCAGGGAGTGCCAGCCAACAGTTGTCTTTCTTGAAAACGTCCCCGGAATTATCACAAAAAAGCTCCCCGACGGAACACCCGTTCTCCAACATGTCCTCCAAGACTTGGAAGGCATGGGTTACACAGCAGAGGCAGGAATCTTTAGCGCGGAAGAAACTGGTGCGCCTCATAGAAGAGACAGGGTATTCATCTTGGCCTACGCCAAGGGCAAGCGAGAAGTATCAGGGGGATGGGGCTGCGAGGGCGTATCAGGAAGCGGGGTTCAAACAACCAACCCATCGGTACGACAAGGACGGGAAGCTAGTAGTGAGGGATCAGTCAACATTCGACACAACGCTAACGACAGCAACACAAGCCCAGAACTGGCCGACACCCAGAGCAGTGGACGCACGAAGCGCGAACCAACCACACAAGGATCGGGGAGTCAAGCCCATCGCCCATCTCAACGCCGCAGTCAAGCAGGAGAACTGGACGACACCCACGCAGGACACATCAGAGAGATCCAAGAACTACGCACAGGGGGGAACTCCACTATCCAAGCAGGTCAAGAAGGAGAACTGGATGACACCCGAAGCACTCAACCACACAGGATATCAGGTGAGCGGGGGCAAGCGTATCCCTCGGCTGGGAGCGCAGGTCAATCAGGAGAACTGGCCGACGCCGACAACAGCCGAGGCAGGGAAGATCGGGAACCAAGCCAACTTCGGACAGACGGGACTCAGCAATCACCCAGCCATCCGGGGGGAGACAGAGAGGGGGAAGATGTTGAAGAGCCGGGAAGGGGATGGGAGATCAACAAAGCCAGGTGGCCCGCCCGACCCGGACACGAGCAGCACGAATGGGAAGAGCCACGGACAACTCAACCCCAACTGGGTGGAACAGTTGATGGGGATACCAGTGGGGTGGACCCAACTCTCCACCGAATGGACAGGCTCCGAATGATCGGGAACGGGGTTGTTCCAGAGCAAGGAGCCCAAGCGTATCAAGTACTCGCAGGAAGATTGATAGGGGTGGACGCATGACCGATGAGCATGAATGTATCTGGGTATGTGAGGGATGCGGTGAGAGCCGTGTCCTTGATGCGACAGGGATTGACTATAACGCTTATGGAGGCCCAGCTGGTTTGTGTATGCCCTGCGGTGAGCATATGCGGTATGTATGTAGAGACTCAGTAGAGGGCAAATGCCCAGCGGAAAGAGAGGGGGTGATATAGATGTCAAAATCAGGAAGAGCAGCCTACGACGCACAGCAACAAGAGCGGGGAGCAGATAACTACATGGCGGAAGAGGGTGAACGTCGTCACGATATCGATCAACGCATCACGGCGCTTGAAGAAGTCGTGAACGCGGATGGACTGAGAAGAGGTCAACACATAGCAGAGCTGAAGGAGGCAGCGACTGCACTGACGGAAGCACTCCGGGATAACGACTACCCGAAGCAGCCAGAGCCAACACAATCGGAAGACATACCATTTTAGAGGAGAGGTCAATGGAAGAATTAAATATCGTTTTCAAGTTTGAGAAGTCAACCCCGGGAACCTATCGGTACAGAGAAGACCAGGATCCAGCAACTGCTGTTGTTGGCGCACTGTACGTGCGGAAGTGGGTGTTCACTGACGAGCCACCGGACAAGATCAGCGTGACCATTTCCGAGGAGGAAAAATAATGCGATACACGATCATGGTCATTCGTGAAGTCTGGTCAACAGATACTGTTGTCGCGGAGAGTGATGATGTAGCAGAAACAATTATTCAGAACCGATACGCGAGAAGACCGTTAATGGACGGCACACTTAAGGTGCAAGATGACATCAGAACCTACGTTATCAGTGAAGAGGACAGGAGCTGAATCATGGAACTGATCATCGGAATCATCATAGTGGGGATCATCAGCATCCTGTAGATCGGTTGCACTGATGCACGGGTTTCAGGAGAGTGGCCACCCCCCCCCCCCTATAACCCGTAACAGGTGTAACAGGTGTAACAAATAGATAGCCAATGACGTTACGGGTGTTACGGGTGGTGACGGGTGTGACAGAGTGACAGAATCGCAAGTAACCTTACCTGTAACGCTCGTCCCTATCTGTTTGCTACGGATGCTACGGGTGATACGGGTGTGACAGAGTGTGTGACAGAGTGTGTGACAGAGGTGTAACAGAATGTGTGACAAGCGAAGCAAATAGATGTAAGGAGACCCTCTCGAAGGCCGTCCCTGATATAGACCATGCATGAAGAGACGGCCTGAGAGAGGTACACCGGACGCCACAATCCGGTTACCTTATTCTAACACAGGACTGGTGACACCCAGTTGTATCTAGTTGTGACGGGAAAGGTGTATACTACTACAGAGAAGTGAGGTGATATATATGAGTGACAAAAGGATTGTCGATTTCGCGGACGAGGATGTGATGGGGGCTCTGATCGGGATCAATGAACAAGTTAAGCGAATCGCTGATGTCATGGAAGCACAGTTCGTACAGGAACTGACTGGATTTCCTTACATACCGGGGGGCAAATGGCAGAAACCATTGTGGGAGAATCTTCCCACCTTGCAGTATTCCACAAGGTGGGAAGAGAAAGATGGGAAACTGCACAAGTTTTATGGGAACTATAATAGCTAGAAAGGAGGCGAGGAACATGAAGGAACCAGAGGCATACATTATTGATGGAGAGCAGTACAAGCAGGAAGATTTCCTGTCGCCTGTCCAGGCACAGGACTACCTCGGAGTGGGCGAACAACAGATGTGGAGATGGCGATCAACAGGCCACCTCGATTATGTTCGTCTGTATAGAAGCAATGCGTTGCTGTATACGAAGAAGCAGTTGGACGCAGCACTCGCATTGAAGAGACCAGAGAGAGCTACAGCAAATAGTTAAGGAGAGCCATGAGTACCGTTGAAGAACAGCCACAGTATCAAGATGGAGAGTCGAGTCTTCTCCCCAAAACAGGATCAAATAACAATCTCCCCAGTACAGCTTTCGAGACACCACCATCGGTGACACGAGATGCTCTGGAACAGTTTTTGAGCCCTGAACACAACAGGAGCATCAAGGGAAAACCATCAGGAGCAGAGAAGGACCTGTTCATTGTCCAGTGTCTCACCAAGGGGATGAATCCCCTAATAGGAGACGTTCATGTATTCTCAGACGCAAATGGGAAGCTAAACTTTATCGTCAGTGAATCGTTCTATCTCCGTGTTGCTGATGCACACCCCAAGTTCCGGGGTATCCGGTCGGGTATCATCGTTGAACGAGATGGTTCCCCGGTTGAAATTGAAGGTGGATACTCAACGAAGGGAGAAGAAGTTGTCGGCGGATGGGCTGAAATCCATCGGTCCGACCGTGATTTCCCCATCGTCCACAAGGTGAACTTCCGGGATTACGATAAGAAGAATGGTACATGGAAGCAGTTTCCCGGACGCATGATTGAGAAGGTAGCCCAGGTGGGCGGTCTACGACAGGCGTTCCCATCACAGTTTGGTGGGCTCTATTCATCAGATGAGATGCCCGATGAGGGAACCGAAGATAGCAAGACGAAAGCAAAAGCAAAACCCAAGGGACATTCGGTTGCAAAGGCAAAGGATCTTGGCGCCAAGGTCGAGGAACCTGAAGAGCAGAACACAGAGCCGATCTTTGAGCAGCCGCCTGAAATCACAGCGACTGTCCAGAACACAGGAGCACTCCCTGAAACCACAGCATTGCCTGAGGCAGGGACGGAGACGGAGCCTGAACCGGACCCGGATTTTGACCTAGAGAGGGATAGGCTGTCGCACCCGGATCATCCGGACAAACTGTTCTTCCCATCAGCGAAGTGCCTTGACCATGACACCTACTGGACACTTCAGGATGGACAGTACGGCCCGTGGTGGTCATGCAAAACTCTTGTGACCTCACAAGAGGACTCACCAACAGGCAAGGCCATCTGGTGTAATGCGTTCAAGACGGTCAACGATGGGAAACCGGTGGAGATTGTTGATCGGGGCAGTGCCTAATGACGAAGCATGAGGATCTTGACTTTCCTCATGCTGCTGCTTGGTGTGATGAGTGCAGTCAGAAACAAACTGCACTCGACACACTGGATGAGATGAAAAAGCAGAGCAAGCTCCGGGAAAGACAAATCGTTTTGAAGGAAATAGAATTGGATATTGGGCCACAGGACCCACCGCCTCGTCGGATTTATATGTCTGCGCCACAAACAAAACCATCCGAGCAGACAGCAAAACCAAAACAAGGGGAGCTGATCAGTGACAAGCCAAGAAATCGGGAAGCTAATTAACGACGCAGGAAATCTCTACGACTTCGACATCTACGGAGACAATCCGTACGAAGTGAAGTGGGAACAACTGGGGATTCAAGCCAAACTTGATCGGTTTGAATACGAGAAGAAACAGTTGTTTGGTTTTTGCAGGATCACACCCATTGAAGGGGGTGTGCGTGACCGAGGTAGCCAGCTTGCCTGGGCCAGAGGGCGCATCAACCTATCATCTTTCAGTAGCAGAAGCGCATTCATGAGCGACCTGAAGAAGAAGGATGAATCCCTTGAGTGGAAGGACATGATGGAGCAGGCCACGGAGAACATCGAGAGCCGATACCGTGCCGGGACACCAGAGGTCCAGCTCCACGGGGCAGAACCAGAGGAAGAAGAACTGAAATGGGTTGTGAAACCGATACTAGAAAAGGAATCCATAACGGTCATCTATGCCGATGGTTCCTCAGCAAAATCCTACTTCGCCCAGTACCTCAGTGTCCTTCTGTCTGAGGGGATCAGTGCAAACGGACTGAATCCCGATGGGCTCCGAGTCCCTGTCTATTACATGGACTGGGAAACAACGGAGTCAGAGCTTAACCAGCGACTGGGGAAGATCCGCCGTGGCCTTGGTGTCGCAGCAGAATCTTCTGGAAACTTTTGGTACAAGAGGATGTTCTTACCTGTCTCTGACGAAATCGAAATGCTGCGTGACAGCTTCAACAAGCACAACATCCAGGTCTGCATCGTTGATAGCCTTGCGGCAGCATCCTCTGGGCAGCTAGAGAACGCTGAAGCAATTACCAATGCATTCAATGCGCTTCGTGCCCTGAAGGGCGTGAGCTTTCTCATCATCAGCCATGTGAATCGTTCCAACGAAATGTTCGGTAGTCGCTACACATGGAACAACTCCCGGAACGTGATCCGGGTGAAGAAAGAACAGAACGAAGGCAGCCCAGAACTCACAATGGGATTGTGGTCAGAGAAATCAAACAACGACAAGAAGTTTCACCCCATGACATTTGTTATTGATTTTGACATACCACATGTTGTACGTGTGAAGCGTGTTGCAGTAAAAGATTCTATCTTGGCAGATCAGTTGAGCGTGTTTGATCAAATCAGAAATGCGTTGAGCGAAGGGCCCAAGACAAAAGAAGAACTTGCTGAGGAACTGGATAAGGAAGAAGGACATATGGGGAAGGAACTTTCCAATCATCGTTACGATGAGAAGAAGAATCCTCTTGGAGCTTTTGTTCGACTGGGGAAGGCGAGAGAGAAAGATGTGAAGTGGGGAAACAAATCGGAAAGCAACGTAGTAAGGAGTGAGTGAGTGTGTAAATGCCATATACCAGCCACGCTGGTAGACGGGAAAGGATTCATGCATGTGTGCCGCACATGCGGAAAGACGTTATCCACGATGAAGCAGGCCATGCGACATTCCTGCCCACGAGGAACCGAAGCATGCCGAAAATAGAGAGAGGAGATATACAGATGGGACGCAAAAAGAACAAGAGCGGTAGAAAACAATTCCGCGATAGTAATTATGATCAATGGAAAAAAACCCTTGAAGCGGTGAGGAAGGGACTGGAGAATAATCCATCACCGGGAGATAATCCATCACCGTATATTCGGAAGGAAGATGGGGTGTGTTTGATGCCGAAATTACGGCCGCGTAACTCATCCGGGGGCAAGTACGAATGGCCTCTTTTGGAGGAATATACAGATACATGGTCCAGTCAAAAACTAACGGGAAGAAAAGCCTATGAACAATACTTGGCCCTAGAGGTTTGGAAGAGAGCAGGAGAAAAAGCTCCACGGGGCCCTAGTTTCTATCCCAAATACTACAGGGACAGGATACGGTGGAACCGCTTTATGGAGGACAACAATTACACGGACGAAGATACGTGCGGGGAGGCTGCCGTCAGTAGTATTGACGGTCAGGCGTTGTGCGAGAGGCATGTCGATCTACATATTGACAAGGGTATGATTCCAGAAATAGAGAGGCGCATTGCTGAAATCAGGAAGAACGGACTTGCGAATGATCGAAAGGCCAAGCAGGTACGATCATTCCAACCGCATAAGCAGAAGAAAGATCCCGGTCCTAAGACGCTGCTTGAAGTTTTCACTGGGGAGAAAGCCCCGAAACAGGGACTGGAGTTTCTTTCAGACGGAATGGAAGCGTCACAGCCCGTTCCTTTGAATGCAGAAAACATCCGATTGATTAGTGAGATGATGCAGAAAGACAGTAGACTCACATTCATTGAAGCATCGAGTCGCCTAGAAAACACACTGAAGTATCAAGGGAAGTCAGAATTGCATTCCGATGTGGTTACAGAGGAACCTAACAATACACAAGGGGACCTGAAATCAAACAAAGATTGGGACGGGCTGGTCTTTGGTGGGCAGACAATTGCGCCGGAAATTGATATCTCGGCACCGCAAAAGAAAACCACCAAATCGTCAGCGTACTCTGAAAGGAAGTTCAGTCAATCCAAGGACGATCAGCTTTGGGAGGATAGGAGAGAGTACCTCAAGAGTGGCAAGGCACGGGCAAAGAAAAAGTATGACTCACACAAGTGAGAGACCGTTCGTCATCCACCTCAACCACCTGCCTGACAGGAACCTGAGCCCCAACGCCCGAAAGCACTGGCGTGTTGTTGCAAAGGCCAAGCGGGAGGCAAAGGCAGAGACGTACTATCTCTGCCGGGAAGCAGGGATACCGGAACACCCATTCGAGAAGGTGACCCTAACCGTCACTTTCAAGGTGAACAATCGTATCCGTAGAGATATCGACAACTTGTTCGCGGCCTTAAAGCCATACATCGATGGGTTGGTAGTGGCAGGCGTCCTCGTTGATGATTCCGCTGACCGAGTACGCTACGTCATCAACGAGTTGGTGGTCGGAGATGTTATGGATACAGTGCTAGAAGTAGATGCAGAAGGAGAGAGGTAGATGAAGAAGGGGGGCGTGGGTTTGCAATCGCCCCCCTTCGTAGGAGGTGGGTGACTGTGACTACTCAGTCATCCCAATAATGAGCCATTCTTGTTCTTCACGTTAAGAATGGCTTCAGGAGTATACGAGAAATCGTTTGAGAGGTAAAGGAGTACTGTCATGGAGAGACGGAAAAAAATTAAGAGATCAAAGATGATGAAGATGGTTGAAACCCAGTACGGAGAAAATCTGGAAACGCTTCTCCCTCGTATGTATAACATATACGATGGGTTGCCAGGCATGGTTGAGCATATGAATCTGAACAAATCTACGATTCACTACTGGATGAGAACATTTGGAATTGCTATTGAAAGCAGAGCCTACGCACCCGGAGAAAATACTACTGAGGATAGGATTAATGAATACGAATCGCGTATTCAATACTTGGAACGCCGGGAGGAAATACTCAAGCATTCATTGCAAGAGACAAACGATGAAAACAAGAGACTGAAAGAGGAGCTGGAGTTTGCCAAGAGGAGTTCCGGCCCCGTTTATTGATGATACAATGATTCGGTTACGAGTTCTGAAGCGGGCTCGTAACCAGCGGAGAGGGTAGGGGTTCTCTGACCCCTGCTCTCAACCACTCTTTTAGGCAACGAGTCCACTGATCCGGGAGACGTTTCCACCGCAGGCATTACATGACCCACGTAGGCTGCGTCTCCCATTCTTCAACAGAACTTCCTTCACTTCATTCATGGGGTGTGTGTCTTTGCATTTCATACAGAACGCTGTAACACTCGGTACTTGCTTCACGAATGGCTTGGCCATCCACTTCAAAAACCCAAACATATCATTCTCCTATTCCTACGATGGCGGGCTAATGCTCACCTCAACATTGTCCTCATTCGTAAACGTCTTGTAGATGACGCTTGTTGCGATTGTAAAATCTTTACTCGCGAAGCCCGAACCCGAACCGATCTCATTCAGGATAATCTCAAGCGTTCCTGCCTTGATTCTGGACAGCGTACATGCGCCGCCCTTGGTATAGAGGTTGCTCAGAATCAGGCGATCCACCTTGCCATTGACCCCGCTGGTTGTCGAAGAAATTCGTATCATATCGTAAAAGCCCCCGCTGGTCCGCATCACATCGGCGCGATTGCCTCCTCCGATAGCTCTGGCTCGTGGCGTTCCAGCCACCGCTGAAATTGACTGTCCGTCACTGGCGTTCTGCTTGACGATGAGGTGATGGGCCTCGATGTTCTCCAACGTCATGGTCGTGCATCTCCACCGATCAACGGTCATATGGCCCACTTCGAGATATGTTTCCGTGAACGCAGGATCAACGACAGCAGCAAGCCCACCAACGATCACGACCGATGTTTCCCCTGATGGCAAGGCTGAATTGGCATAGGCGGTTCCGACGGTGACGTTCTCAATCTGTAATAGACCGATGGGGGTGGAGCCTAAATCAACACGGAGGGTGTTATCTTCATCGGAATATTCCGTCGGGATATCAGCAGGAGCAGAATAGACTCCGGAATCCCCAGCGCTGAAACTTTTTCCTTCCATGACTTCATTGACAACAACCGTGGAGGTGACGGCGGTTGATGCAAACAGAAAAGTCCCGGCCATCTGTGGCGAGAACCCCATCGCCCTGAGGAGAGAATAGGGCGACTTGAGGAGGGTAAATGTTCTCCGCCATCGGTCGCTTTCGTCTTGGAGATAAGCAACCTTGGCCAATATCCAGTCGCGAGAATCCCGGAGCGCATAATAAGTTGTCCGTGGAGATCCCATCAGAACATGGAAGAACTCCACAGCTAGGCGGAAGGGCGCCAGCGAGAAGCTGAGTAGGAAACCAGCCAGCCAGATCAATTCAGACCTAACACCTACTCCAGCTTTGCCCATAACTCTCCCAGATTTTAATCTGAGAGCCCCAAAATTGGGCCATGGTAGCGATATCATTCGGATTCCAGCACTTTCATACCTAATGCGATAATTCCGCTTGAACATCCTGCCGCAATCTCAACAGCCTCGTTGAGTATTCCGAATATGCTGAGACTCCCCAGAACAATGATCGCAATAAATATCTGCGGCCTGACTTTGCTGATCCAATTCATATTCCTGCTCCTCTTAGGCTACAGCGAGTGCTGCCGCCTTGTCTCGAACTGATGCTGCTGCATTCTTCTCCGCAGTTGTCGCGTTGCTGACTGCTATATCTTCACGAACTCGTGTTAGTGTTGTTCCCCCATCTACCAAAGCATAGTTCACAGTCGCCTGAAGAGAACCATCTGCTAAAACCTCAATCCCCTCAACAACGGCGTTCGCCTTTTCAATTGCCATCAGATACCTGCCTTCTCTAATCTTTTATCTATCTGTTGCATGGCTCGAACCAGTAGTGTTTCCAATCCATACGTATTAATTCCGGGGTACTTTGTGCCATCTGGACGCTCAATCTCATCAAGAGCTAGTGGCTCTTGAACAGACTCAGCAATGACTCCTAATCTTTTGCTTTCTGAATCATCAAGCCATTCGTCATGGTCATACGTCACAACGCTCATGTCTCGTACAATTGATAAGGCATCATTTTCGTAATCTTCAATGTTACGCTTCACGGTTTCTGATGAGTCCACCGTAACAGCATTTGTTGATGTTAGGTTTGTATGATAAGACTGCGTTACTCGCGACCCAGTAACCGCCAGTGTCCCAGTGAAAAGAAGGCTTGCATTTGCAGGACCAAGTGTCAGTGCCCCGGCAGATGTGTTAATCGTTGTTGCCTGCTGGAATGCCCATGTTGCCCCATTAGAACTGATCGTCAGACGATTGTCACCACCCTGCCATATCTGGAAATTGTGTGCCGTACTTGTTCCAATGGCTCCAGCCGTTGTTCCAGCAATGATGGTCGTTGTGACAGAGTTGCTCGTGTCCTGTATCCGTACCAATGTTTCTCCGGCAACCTGATACTTGAATTCGTTCCCACCTGCAACAAACACAAAGTCGTTTCCACTATTAAATGTGAAGTCTGTTCCATCTGAACTGATCTTCTCGCCACCACCTGCGTCATAGAAGTAGAGATTCGCAGCTCCTGCCAGAACGAGATCATCCGTACTCTCGTCCCATAACATATATGCGCCGCTTGTGGCGCCAAAGAATTTCACATCGTATCCCGTATCATTAA